>JACCDS010612288.1_pt1 | contig 97466 bp, 84 predicted proteins | sample 7446441 | NCBI WGS metagenome assembly JACCDS01 (sample SAMN15323445, study PRJNA562643) | freshwater metagenome | isolation source: river surface water | place: USA:Blue River Watershed | collected 2017-08-17
CGATGGTCAGCAGCGTGTACAGGCGGCCGGCATCGCCGAAACTGAGGTCATGCTGTGCGACGCCGATCGCGAGGCCGCCGACAATGTTAATGACGAGGATCAGCAGGCCGGCCATCGCGTCGCCGGAGACAAATTTTGACGCACCGTCCATCGAACCGAAGAAATCGGCCTCCTGCGCGATCTCGTCGCGGCGCGCCTTGGCCTGTTCCTGCGTGATCGAGCCGGCGTTCAGATCGGCGTCGATCGCCATCTGCTTGCCCGGCATCGCGTCCAGCGTGAAGCGCGCGTTGACTTCGGATACGCGCCCGGCACCCTTGGTGACCACGATGAAGTTGATGATCATCAGGATCACGAAAATGATCAGGCCGACCAGATAATTGCCGGCGATGACGAATTCGCCAAAGGCCGCAATCACTGCGCCGGCCGCGTGCTCGCCTTCATGGCCGTTGACCAGAATCACCCGGGTCGACGCGACGTTCAGCGCCAGGCGCAGCATCGTTGCGAAAAGAAGAACAGACGGGAACGACGAGAACTCCAGCGGCTTGCTGGTGCCGATGGCGACCATGATCACCATCACCGAAATCAGGATGTTGAACGTGAACAGCACGTCCAGCAGCATCGGCGGCATCGGAATTACCAGCATCCCCATGATCAACAGCACGAGGAAGGGGATGCCGAGTCCTTTGAACTCGAACCCCGACAGACGCTGTCGAATTGTTGACACGGAGAGGCTGCTCATAATTTTTTTGTTTTATAAATCAGTGATTTATAAATTCGTCTCGAAAAGGTTGGGTTTCCACGCGGAACACTAAAGCAATTGATGTGCCACCTGCGGCAGGGTTTTTCCGCCATGCCTGCGTCCGCCTGCGAGGGAGCCTGTCTACCGTTCGGCATTAAAGAACCGTAACTGCCTGCCGATACACCTTGGGAACGAAGGCGAATGGCCTTCCGTTAATTGTTTGCCAAGTAGTGAAAACGGGCGCTCTATCCGGCATCATCTGAAAGAGTTCCCGCCGGCAATGCCGGTGAGCTGCTGGGATGAATTAGCTGCCTGTGCGCTGCTGAACAACAACAAGGGGTGATCCATGAACAAGATGTCCAAATGCTCAATGCTGACGCTGGCGCTGCTGACCTCGGCTTGCCAGACGATTCCGTCGGTCGCGGTGGCCGATAACACGTCGGCAGCTGCCGAAGTCCGGGCGGTTGAAGCGCAGCCTGCACCGGCACCCGCACCGGTGGCCGAGGCCAAAGCCATCGCTGTCGCACCGGCGCCGGCGGCGCGGGAAGACGCGGTCAGCATGATTACGCCGATGGCCGAGCGCAGTGCGACCATCCGCGCCACCGGCTATGCGGTGATCACCACCCAGAACCACAAGAATCCGGCACAGCAGCGCCTGATGGCGATCCGCGCATCCAAGCTGGATGCGTACCGCGCGCTGACGGAACAGGTCTATGGCCAGCAGCTCGATGCGACCACCACGGTGGCCGAGATGATGATCACCAGCGATACCTTCCGCACCCGCGTGCAGGGCATCATTTATGGCGCGGTGCTGGAGTCGATCACGCCGATCGGCGACGACACCTACGAGCCCACGCTGTCGCTCGACGGCCGCGTCGTCAATGATCTGCGCGTGCTGTACCTGGCGCAGATGGCGGCCGCGCGTCGCCGTTAATCTGATCATTAGCGCCCACCCGGAGCCGATCATGCGCGCGCGCCTGTTCTCCCTGATGCTTGCACTGCCGCTGGCCGGCGCGGTCACCACCGCCTGGCCCGCCGACAGCCTGCTGCCGACCGAGCCGAAGAAACGTCTCGAGGCCTTGCAGCATGCGCTGGTCAGCGCAGCGATGGAAGGGCAAACCCGCGTGCGAAACGCGGCCTGGGTGGATGACAGCGGCAAGCTGCACGAGAACACCCGCATCACGTCCGACATGAAGCTGCGCAATGTGCGCGTGCTGAACTACCTGACGGTCGAAGAGGGTGTATCGGCGGCCATCGTCGCTGAGTCGCGCGGCGTGACGCCGGACGACGAGGTGTGCCGCGCAAACCAGCAGCGTTACCGCCGCGAGGCGACGCTTGATCTCGCGCTGCGCGTGCCGTCCAGCGGCGCCGACCAGGCCTACTGGCAGGCCTTCCTGCAGCAGGCCCACCTGCGCTTCACGGCGCAGGCCAGCGCCAGCCGCAAATGGGCATTCGCACCGTCGGCGCGGATACCGGCCACGAATTACGAGCGACAGCTGCTCGGCGCCGCGCCCGATGTCGCTCCGTACCAGATGCTGATCGAGGTACTGCCCGCCGGTGCGCTCGGCATCGAACCCGTGCGTCCGCAAGCGAGCCGCGAGCAGCGCGCTGCCGAGGCACTGAAAGCGGCGAAAGATTACCTGCTGGACGAGCCGCAAAAGACAGCGCCGGTGCCCTTCGTGCTGCGCCTGTCGGTGGTCGAGCGCATGAATCAGCGCCTGCTGTGGCAGGACGCGGTCCCCCTGTTTTTCCCCGAGCGGAAAATCATGCACACGTCGCAGCCGCTGCCGACCGGCCTCCTGGCCGAGCTGGACCGCGTGGTCGCGCGCTGGCAGCGCAGCCTCGATGGCGAATTCGGCTGCCGTCCGCAGACCTTCAACGTGATGCAGGAGTCGAAGCAGGGCTGGGTGATCAATGGCGGGCTGGTCGCAGGCCTGGCGGTCGGCGACCAGTTGCTGATGATGAATCGCGAACAGGTGCCGTCGCGCATCCTGGAGCCTGACAGCGGCGAGCATCTCGCGCTGGTGGAAGTGGTGTCGGTCAGCGATGGCCGGGCCGTGGTGAGGAAGCTCGCCGGTCCTGCCGGTGTCGCAAAATCGGGTGACTGGGTCGCCACGCCGTTCTGAGACATATTAATCCGGAGAGATACATGAAACTCGTTCAACGCCAGCTGGTGATCGCCTGCCTTGCGCTGCTGTGCAGCGGTGCCGCCATCGCCAATGATCCGCCGAAAGAGGCGCCGAAAGCCGACGCGAAGAAAGACGAGCCGGGTAAAGACGCCAAGGCGGAAGCGCCGGTCGAGCCGAATCTGCCGTCCAAGCCCTACCCGAAAAACGCCACACCGAAAGCCTTCGCGCCGAAGGCCGAGCCGAAGAAATTCGATGAGGGCACGGCGGCCGCCAAGCCGGCCGAAAAACTTGCCGACAAGGTCGCCGACAAGCCCGCCGACAAGCCCGCAGAGAAGCCTGCTGAGAAGCACGGGGACAAGCATGCCGAGAAACCGGCGGAGAAGCCTGCCGAGAAAATCGCGACGATCGACAAGAGCCAGCTGCCGCATGCGGCGCATGACAAGCCGGTATTGAAGAAGAACAAGGCTGCTGCTGCGCCCAGGCCCGTGACCGACCCGGCGCTGGCGGCCGTCGCTCGCGAGAGCCTGCAGGGCAGCGCGCCCGGCACGACCTATCCGGTCAAGGCGGGCGACAACCTCGATCGCGTGATCCGCAAGACCATGCCGAACAGTCCGTTCTCGATGGAAGTCATGCGCGAGGCTTTCGCCCGCGCCAACCCGCAGCTGCTGTCGGCGCTGAAGGCAGCCAGACTGAAGCCCGGCTCGACCCTGAACGTGCCCGGCGCGGCGGTGCTGCGCCAGGTGGTGCTCGGCGATCCGGCCCCTCAGGCTGAGCTAAAACGCGTGAACGCAGATATGCATGCGGCAGCGCCGGTGCACGCCCCGACCATGTCGTCGGCGGCGAGCGAGCTGAACCCGCCGCTGGCCGTGCCGCGACTGCCGTCCAACGTCGCCTATGCCGGCCCGGTCCCCGAGGTCTCGGCGGACGAAAAGAAGAAGTGGGTGCATTTCCCGTAAGCCGGTGACACCTCTGCTGCAAGGCACCGAACAGACGGCCCTCCCGGGCCGTCTGAATGCTTTTTATCTGGATGGTCGTACCATACCGATCGCACTGCCCGTCGCGCAGCAGCTCGGCTTGCGCGATGAACAGGTCGTGCAGGCCTCGATCGCATTGCGCGGCGAGACGCTCAAGCTGCTCTACGACGGTGAACTGATCGACCTGCCGCCCGGGCTGCGCTTCCGTCCCGGCGAACAAGTGTGGCTGCGCGCCAATCGCAGTGCCGGCGGCTGGACCCTGAAAGCGGTCGACGCACGCGCCGGCGCCGCTTCGGCGTCGCCTTCCGTGGCCGCCGCCGCGGCCGAGCCGCCAACCGGTATTTCCCGCCTGCTCGCGCTGTCGCTGCGCCCGCCAATGTCGCCCACCCTGCTGGACCTGTTCCAGCCGGCGGTGATGAACGGCCTGCTGCAATCGACCGGCAATCCGGCGCTGGCCTCGCTGTTCCAGCGCATGCAACTATCGATGCGCGGGCTGTCGCCCGGCGCGCTGCAGGGGGCGGCGCTGTCGTCCGGCTTCTGGCTTGAAGCCTTGCTGGGCCGCGGCCAGCCGGCGCCGGCGAATGATGCGAAGTCGCTGTTGCGCAAGCTGATACGCGCGTTGGGCGAGAAGGAGCCGGCGAAAGTCGATGCGCTGAAAAAGGCGATTGATGATGTCGAGTCTGCGCAGGTCGAGTCGCTGGCCGCGCAGGCCAGGGGCGAGCTGTCGTTTGCGATGGTGCTGCCGTTCGCCGATGCGAATCCGGTCGAAATCCGGTTTTTCCGTCCGCCGCGCCGCCCCGGGCAGGAGAAGCCGCCGTTCTCGGTCGACATCCACACCACCCATCAGGTGCTTGGCGAGATCTGGCTGAAGTCGTCGATTTCGCAGGCGGCGCATGTCGACCTGATGATGTGGGCGCTGAAGGATTCGGTGGTGCGGCTGGCGCGGCGGCATAGCGACACGTTGGCGCAGCGGCTGTCGCTGGCCGGACTGACCATGGATTCCTTTCGCATTTTCCACGCGGCGAGGCCGAGCCTGCCGGACAGCTGGTCGGCCTCGCCGGGCGCGGTGCTGGACGTGGTCGCATGACGCGCCGCAGCCGGGAAGCCGTCGCGCTCGCGTACGGCAAGCGCGAAACGCCGGTCGTGACCGCCAAGGGCAGGGACGAGCTGGCCGAGGCCATCATCGCCGAAGCGCAGCGGCAGGGCGTTTACATTACCGAAGACAAGGAGCTGGTCGCCGCGCTGTCGCGGCTGGACCTGGAGCAGGAGATACCGCGCGAACTGTATGTGTCGGTTGCGGTGGTACTGTCGTGGGCTTACTGGCTGCAGGGGATGAAGCCGGGAGATGAGAAGTGAGTCAGGCTTCTTCGTATCCCCGCCCGCCGCGCATGCGCGGCATGCGGCCGAGACGGTCATACACGTCGACCGACGCGGTCGGGTCGGCGCCGCGCAGCGTATGCAGCGTGCCGCGGATCGCGTCGAGCTTGCGGCGGATCAGGACTTCATTGCGGCGGTGCAGGTCGCGGCAGGAAGAAATCAGTTCACGGAAGCCCAGCCATTCCGGCTGATCGAGTGCCTCGGCTTGCTGCCCGTGCGCGACCAGCAGGCTGAGCGTCTCGAAGATCTTCAGCTTTTCCGGCTGCAGCGCCTCGAAGTGTTCCAGCTCCTGCGAGCGCAGCGCGTCGAATTCTTTCTCCAGCAGCTCATGCAGCGCGGAGCCGTGCGCCAGCGCGGACGCCAGCTCGGCGCCCGGCAGCGCGGCAGCCGAAAGGGGGGAGGCCATCATCATGGGACGCCGGTCAGCCGATCAGCTTTTCCATCGCCGTGAAGCTCTCGGCGATGCGGCGTGAGTTCAGCGGATAGCTGCCGTCCTGAATCGCCTGCTTGATTGCCTCGACCTTGTCGCGGTCGAAGGCCGGCTCGGCCATGGCCTGTTTGGCAATCGGCGACAGCTGCAACTGGTCATCCCTGGCTGCGGCCACTTGGGCGCCGGCGGCCTTGGCCGGTTCGGACTGGCCTTCGAACGGGCGCTCGAGCGCCTTGCGTTTGGCTTTTTCCAGTGCCGCCTTGTCCAGCGCGGCGCTGCCGCTAAAAATGCTAGATATCGGGTTGCTCATCGTATTTTCTCGCTTTCGGCCAATGGCCTTTCAATCCTGTCACAACGAGTATCGGACGCGCTGAAGCAAACTTTAGCGCTCCGCTGAAAATATTTTTCTTGCACGACCGTCCTCACAATCCTCTCGCCGTACCCTTGCCGGTCACGATCCCGGACAGCATGCGCCCGGATTCGTTATTGCGCAGCCGGATCTGTTCGCCCATTTTCCCATCCTGCATGGCCTCGGCCTGCACCGAGATCTCGAAGGTCTGCGGCCTGCCGACCGTCATCAGCACCAGATCGCCGCGCCGCACCAGCAGCGCCTGCCGCAGGTCCGACACCCGGATCGCCTCTCCGGCCCGCACTGCGCGCACCAGTTCCTGTCCTTCCAGCCCCTGAAGCTCGAGATAGTGTCCCTTGCTTACTTTTTCGGCATCCAGCCGGTCCAACTTGAGCGACTCCCGCTGTAACACATGGCCGGCGGGCAGGTTAGCCGCTGCTACCACCACCTGTCGGAAATCCGCCGGCGGCGGTGGCGGGTTGGCGGACTTCGCTGCCAGCGCCTGCGTCGCTGCGGGCGTGAAGCCTACCTTGATGAACAGTTGCCAGTTTGGCTTCAGGCAGCGCACGCGTACGTTACCGCGGTTCACGAAAGGGTAATCGAAGCTGAATCCGCCGGCGCAGGGTTGCACCGTCAGGCGCGAATCCAGCGGCATCACTTCAACCTGCGACGCCGGCACGCCGTTCTGCGCGCCCACCCAGTCGGCAAGCGCGGCATTCAGGTGTTCCTGCGGCGTGGCCGCGTGCAGGCAGCCCACGGCCGCCAACAGCGGTGCAAGCATCCAGGCAAGGACGTTTTTGCGCAGATTCCTATTCATTCTGTAATCGATTCAATAACTGGAATGGCCCTTGCTAAACACTGCTTGTCGCGGGTTTTACCTGTTGGAGTTCCGACAGCTGACCCGATAAGTGCAAAAACAATACCAGCCCCGAACAGGAGCCCGAATGCAGATCCGCCCCACCATCACCGGTCAGGTCCCGGCCGACGCACCCGAGCAGACGCGCGCGCGCGAGCGGGCGCAGCCTGCTGTTTCGTTCCGGCAGGCGATGGCGGGCCTGAAGACCGACATGCAGATGGTGACCGTGCAGCGCGGCGACACGCTGATGAGCCTGACCCGGCGCCAGCTCGGCGAGGTCGTCGGCCAGTTCAGCAATTCGCAGATCTTGCAGATGGCGCGCACGGTGGCGCGCGAGAACGGCATCAATGACCCGAACCGGATCATGCCGGGGCAGGCCATCAATATGGCGACGATGACCACGACGGCTGCGCTGCAATTGCGGCAGACCGAGGCGGCGCGCGTGCAACTGAACCTGAATGGCCCACAGGTCCCCACCCCGATGCTGGACCGCACGCTCAATCGCGCGGTCGCCAAGGGTTACCTGCCGCAGGGCGACGTGGGCGCGGTCCGCGAGAAGATCATTGCGCTGGGCAATCGCCACCATTTCGCACCGGACGATTTCGCGCAGATGAGCCTGATGGAGTCCGATGGCCTGAATCCGCGCGCCTCCAATGGCAGCTGCCACGGCATCATCCAGTTCTGCTCGGGCGGCAACCGCGGCGCGGCCAGCGCGGGGTTTGCGAAAAATCCGAAAGAGATAATGAACCTGTCGGTGCTCGAACAGCTGGATCTGGTCGACCGCTATTTCAATGACACGCGGCTCAAGGACTTCGGTCCGGCGTCGCTCGATGACCTGTACCTGACCGTGCTGACGCCATCGGCGCGCGCCGAGCCAAGGCCGGATGCGCCGCTGAACATCAGCGGCAGGCAGGCCGCCCAACTATATGAAGGGCGCGATGCCGGCGGCATCATCACGCGCAATTCGATCATCGCGGGATTGAAGAGCAATGCGCGCGAAAGGCTGGGCGGCTTTACCAGCACGATGGCCCGCATTGATTTCGCCGGGATGTGACTGGCGGGTTTCGCCCGCGGCAAACTCTTGCCGCCATCCCTCTTCCCGAATGCGGCAAACCCTTGCCGCATTCGCAGCCGATACGTCGGAATTCCCTCAAAAACATCGATTGGCACGGCCTTTGCAATGGTCGGATCGACAGCTGGAAACTTGAGCGTCCTGTCGACATTCCGTTGGCGGATGCAGGGAAGAGGCAATGGATATTCTGAGCAAAGCATTAGGTGTTCACGAGAAGGCCCTGGCCGTGCGCGACAAGCGCATGGAGGTCATCGCGCGCAACATCGCCAACGACGATACGCCGCATTTCAAGGCGCGCGACGTCGACTTCAAGACGGTGATGGCGAAGTTCGAGCCGAACAACCTGATGGCCAATACGCACGGCACGCACTTCGCGTTTGCGGACGACACCTCCGTTGACGACGGCATGCGCTACCGCACGCCGTTCAACGCATCGATGGACGGCAACACCGTCGAACTGACCGTCGAACAGGCGAAGTACGGCAAGGCTGCCGCCGATTTCCAGGCAACGCTGACCTTCTTGCAAGAGAACATCGGCGGCGTCCGCAAAGCATTAAGAGGGGAGTAATCGATCATGGGCATGTCCATCGATAATATTTTCGGCATCGGCGGCACCGCGCTCAACGCGCAGCTGGTCCGCATGAACAACACCGCGTCCAACCTCGCGAACGCCGGTACCACCGCGTCCAGCGAGGACCTCGCGTATCGCGGCAAGCGCACCGTTTTCAAGGCGCTGATGGATCAGTCTATGACCCATGGCGGCGCGGAGTATGTCGGCGGCGTCAAGGTCGACAAGATCATCGACGACACCAAGCCCATCCCCAAGGTCTACGACCCGAACAATCCGCTGGCCGACAAGGAAGGCTTCGTCTACCAGGCCAACGTGAACGAAGTGAACGAGATGGTCGACCTGATGGCCGCATCGCGCTCCTACCAGAACAACGTCGAAGTCGTGAACACCGCGCGCGAGCTGATGATGCGCACGCTCGACATCGTGAAGGCATAAGGAATACTGAATCATGGCTACTACGACCACAGGCGCGGCGAGCAGCACCTCAAGCTATACGCTGCCCTCGAACATCAAGACCACGACCCAATACCAGCAGGAGCAGGAAGACGCAGTCCTGAACGGCACGGGCGACGAAATGGGCCAGACGGCCTTTCTGACCCTGTTTACCACGCAGCTGCAGAACCAGAACCCGCTGGACCCGATGGACAACACCGCGTTTGTCTCGCAGCTCGCGCAGTTCTCGCAGCTGGAAGCGACGACCAAGATGTCGGGCTCGATGGAGGCGCTGGTGAAGTCGCTGTCGACTTCGCAGATCGCCGGCGCATCCAGCATGATCGGCAAGACCGTCGCCGTCGCCGATGGCAAGGCTGTCTTCGATGGCGCCGCCGTGAATGGTTTCGTCACCCTGCCGAACGACGTCGAATCGCTGACGCTGAAAGTCTATAACGCGAACGGACAACTGATCCGCACCGGTCAGGTCGGCGCGCAGAAGAAAGGCGACTTTGCTTTTGCGTGGGACGGCAATGACGATGCCGGCAACGTGATGAGCAAGGGCGCCTACCGCATCGAGGCGACCGCAACCCGCTTCGGCGCGAACAGCAAGCCGGCCGTCACTACGATGGCCTATGTGCGCAGCGTGACGACCGACCAGGCCACGGGCGACATGAAGCTCGAATTTAACGATGGCACTAACCTCAGCGTCAGCGAGGTCAAGCGCATCGGTACCGAATAACACCAGCCCACAAGCAATTCAGGAGAAATACACATGTCTTTCTACACTTCGTTGACCGGTCTGAATGCCGCGACGGCGCAGCTGTCCGTGACCAGTAACAACATCGCCAACGTGGGCACCACCGGCTTCAAGCGTTCGCGCGCTGACTTTGGCGACATCTTCGCAACGTCCCCGCTGCAGAAAGCTTCGTCCGTCATCGGTCAGGGTGTCGCGCTGAAGCAGGTGAGCCAGGAATTCAGCCAGGGCAACATCCAGTTCTCGGCCAACTCGCTCGATATCGCCATTACCGGTGACGGCTTCTTCCCGCTGAAATCGGCCGACGGCCTGCAGGACATTTACACCCGTAACGGCACGTTCATGCTGAACGACTCGTACAACGTGGTGAACGCGGCCGGGCAGGCGCTGATTGCAGCGTCAGTGGACTCGTCCGGCAAAGCCGATCTGGAGAACCTGTCGAAGCTGCTGATTCCGCGCAAGACGACCGGCGATGCGAAGACGACGACCGAAGTGCAGCTCGGCCTGAACCTGCCGGCCGATGCGAAAGTGCCGACGCTGCCGTTCGACCGCAACGACCGGACCACCTACAACAAGACCACCGCCGTCACCGTGTACGACGCCGGCGGCAACGGCTATCTGGCCACGGTCTACTACCGCAAGACGCAGACGGCCACCACCGGTGATCCGACCAACAAGTGGCAGACCTATGTGTACATTGGCGACACCAAGCTGCAGGAAATGCTGATCCAGTCGTCCGACAAGAAGAGCGGCGAGAAGCAGTACGTGAACAAGTACGGCGAAGTGCGCAATGAAAGCGACATTCCGCCGCAGGACATCGCGCGCGGCGTGACCAAGCTGTTCAATCTGGACGACCTGAAGAACCCGATTTCCTCCGAGCCGGCAACCGTCAATAACGGCAACCTGGGCGCCACGCTGACCAGCGAATGGAAGAACGGCATCGAATTCCCGGCCAAGGTGGCCACGCTCATCGCTGACAACCCGACGGCCGGCGCGGTTTATCCGCCGGTGGTGAATGCGGATGGCTACACGCTGAATATCCGATCGAAGGCGACGCCGGATGCCGAGACCAAGATCATCACCAAGGTGCAGTTCGCACCGGATACCGGCGCCAACGATTTTTCTCTGACCATCAGCGATGGCACGACGCCCGCGACCTACACCGGCACGACGATGCAGGACCTGATCGACGCGATCAACGATCCGCTCACGGGGGGGAAATACAATGCGTCGATGTCCGGCGGCACGCTGACGGTGCAGGTCACCGGCAACGCCGATGATCCGGTCGAGATCGACGGCACTTCGATCGAGCTGGTCAGCGGCGCAGCCAACACCACGCCGACCGTCATCGAAGGAACGCAGGTCAGCAAGATTCTGGATGCGACCTTTGTCCCGGCGGCCGATGCCGATAGCTTCATGCTGACCATCGGCAGCGACACCTATACCGGCACCGACCTGACGGCGCTGCGCGATGCGATCGATCCGATCGAGACGGACGAGTCGACCGACCCGCCGACGATCACTCACCTGGGCAAGTACACCGCCGAACTGACCGGCACGCCGCCGACCAGCATCAAGATCGGCCTGACCGGCAACAACGGCGACCCGACCGAGATCGCTGCGTCCTACAAGCTGACTTCAATCACCGGCGCTATCACTGGCGGCAGCCTGGAGGCGCTGGCGCAGACTATCAATAGCGACACCACGCTCGATTACGCCGCCAGCATCAACCAGCACGGCGACCTCGTGATCTTGCCGAAAGACAGTGCCGTTCCGGTGGACGGCAAGATCCAGGTGCCGGAATTCTCGATGACGGCTAATTTCAATAACAGCGGCCATGTCATCCAGGCGGCGTCACAAACCACCCGCGCCATTTCTTTCGGCGCCGAGTACCTGAGCGGCGACTTTACGCTGAACCTGGGTGACGACAGCTATGCCGGCGACACGCTGGAAGAATTGCGGGATGCCATCAATGGCGAGACCCCGGCCCAGAAATATACGGCCTCGATCGAATCGCGGTCTGACGGCAGCCAGGTGCTGAAAGTCACGGCGCCGGTAAACGGCGCGATTCCTGCGGCCAGCTCGTTGTCGGCGATGCAGCTGGGCGTGGACATGAGCCCGGGCGGGATTGTGTTCGACATCAATGTCGACGGCTCGAACGAGCCGGTGACCGTGGACCTCAGCTATCTGGGCGATCTGGCGGCGACCAAGAAATTCACCGGCGTCGAAATCGCACGCGAGATGACCAATGCGATCAACAAGGCCTATGGCGACGAAAAATATTTCGACTTCTCGTCGTTGAAAGCGTCGGAGAACGATACGTCGGCGGCGCTGTTCCGTCTGAAGGTCGGTGAAACCGAAAAAGTCATTTCCCTGACCCAGAATCAGTTCGGCATCGGTGACTTGTCGAAGGTCACGCTTCAGGACGCCCTTAAGGCGATCCAGGCCGAGATTGACAAGGAAACCGAATTCCCGGCCGAAGTGACCGTTGGTTACGACCCGGTCAGACAGAGCTTTTCATTCAAGACAGCGGACGATACGGCCGTCGGCATCCGCTCGTCGAATACGGCAAACAATTATCTCTTCGGCCTCACCAGCGTTGAGAACAGCATCGACAGCAGCACCGGCACCTGGGGTGCCTCCGTGCTGCCGAACGGCGGCTATGTGCTCGGCGAGTCCGAGCGCCGCTATGGCATTGAAGTGAAGTTCGACGAGGTCAACAATCGCTTCACGATCAGCTCTGGCACCACCGGCGACACCTCGAGCATCGAGATCTCGAAGGCGTCGTCGATGGCCAACCTGCTGTTCGGCCTGCAGCGCGGCGATGAGCCGGCCAAAGTCGATACCTCGGGCACGCCGCTGCGCGGCATTACGTCGGAACCGGCGCTCCTGAAGGGCAACACCATCGGCATCAACCTCGACAACAAGTTCCGCGTCGACGCATCGAACAACCAGTTCGTGGTAACCGTCGACAACGTGACCGGCCTGATCCAGATGCCCGAGAAGGCCGACTACACGATGGAAGAGTTCCGCGTCGAGCTGGAGAACCGCATCAACTCGCTGGCTGACAACTACGGCCGCACGGTGTCTGGCGTGAAGGTCGAGATCGGCACCACGCCGGGCACCAACAACAAGTTCTTCACTTTCACGACCGGCACCAGCGGCGACAACTCCTTCCTGAAGGTGTCGGCGAACTCGATCTGGGGCCTGAATGATCTGCCGTCGGCACGCGGCACCACCAGCAAATGGATCGAGCCGCCGCAGGCGAAGAATTCCGACGGTTTCCCGCTGTATGTCGACCGCGACGGTATGGAGACCTCGGACCCGGGCACTTTCTCCGAAGACGAAACCCGTGACCTGTGGGCGCCGATCTATCTCGACAAGGGCGAACTGACCTTTGATTCCGCGGGCAACCTGTTCTCGCCGCAGGAAGAGATCGCCTTCAAGTCGACCACCATCGGCGCGTCCGGCGCGACGCTGCAGTTCTCGATCGACTATGCGTCGTCGACCCAGTACTCGTCGCCGTTCTCGGTGCTGAAGCAAGACCAGAACGGCCGCCCGGAAGGCGACCTGATCGGTGTGGACATTGGCGACGACGGCCTGGTGTCGGCGTCGTATTCGAATGGCTCGCAAAAGTCGCTCGCGAAGATCGTGCTGGTGAACTTCGCCAGCCCGACCGGCCTGCGTCAGATCGGCGATGCGTCTTACTACGCTACCTCGAAGTCGGGCGACGCAAAGTACGGCGAAGCGGGTTCGGCCGGTTTCGGCACCGTTCGTGCCGGTGCGCGCGAGCGTGCCAACGTGGACCTGACGGCGGAACTGGTCGAGCTGATCACTGCACAGCGCAACTTCCAGGCCAATGCGAAGGCGATCGAGACCAACAACACGCTGACGCAAGCCATCATCAACATCCGTAGCTAAGACTGACTCTGGAGCCTGAATCATGGACCGTTTAGCCTTTACCGCGATGGCGTCGATCAACGAGCGACGCCTGCTGCGCGAGCAGCTCAACAACGAGCTGGCCAACGTGTCCACGATCGGCTTCAAGAAAAGCTACGACAACGCGATGGTGGCCGTGAAAGCCAGGGGCGAGGGCTTCGATACCCGCATCCAGCCGTACGTCGAGAAGATGAATGCGGTATCGCTCGAGCCCGGCACGCTGATGGCGACCGGGAATACGCTCGACATTGCATTGCAGGACAAGACCGTGATGGGCGTGCAGGCGCAGGACGGCACGCTCGCGTTCACGCGCCGCGGCGACCTGAAGGTCGGCGCCGGCGGGGTGCTGGAGAACGGCTCCGGCCATCCCATCCTGTCGGCCGAAGGCGGACCGATCACGATCCCGCCCGGTTCCGAGCTGCAGATTACCGGCGACGGCGACATCTTCGCGCGCAACCCGGCGCAGCCGCTGCAGGAACCGCCGGTGCTGATCGGCCAGCTGATGCTGCGCGACGCCAGCGCGATCACGCTGCAACGGAGACCCGACACCCTGTTTGCGCCTTATCCCGAGAACGCGACCGCGAATGGCGATTTTGCGACAGGTCCGAAAGCGCCCCGGGTGGTGCCTGGCGCGCTGGAAAGCAGCAACGTCAATGTCGTCACCGCGATGGTCAAACTCATTGATTTTTCAAGGAGTTTCGAGACCCAGGTGAGGACCATCAAGGAGGCCAAGTCACTTGATGAGGCCGGTGCCAGCATGCTCAAGGCACGCTAATTGCACTAAGTCGTAAAAAGCCAGAGTAGAGAGGATTACATGGACGCTTCAATGTGGGTAGCCAAGACCGGCCTGGACGCGCAACAGACGCGCCTGACCGTTATCTCGAACAACCTTGCGAACGTCAACACGACCGGGTTCAAGCGCGACCGCGCCATGTTCGAGGACCTGCTGTACCAGAACGTACGGCAGGCCGGCGGACAGACCGCCGCCACCACCGTCGCGCCGACTGGCCTGATGCTGGGTACCGGTACGCGCATCATCGCGACCGAGAAGATCCACGCGCAGGGCAACATGATCAATACCCAGAACGCGCTCGACATCGCGGTTCAGGGCGAGGGCTTCTTCCAGATACAGCAGCCGGACGGCACCATCGCGTACACGCGCGACGGCACCTTCAAGCTGTCGAACGCAGGCCAGCTGGTGACCAACCTCGGCCAGCCGCTGGTGCCGGCGATCGCGATTCCCGCTAACGCGTCGTCGATCACGATCGGCCAGGACGGCATCGTGTCGGCCGAGCTGTTCGCCGGTGGCGGCGCGCAGCAGCTGGGCCAGATCCAGCTGGCGCGCTTCGTCAATGCCGCCGGCCTGCAGCCGCTGGGCGACAACCTCTACAAGGAAACCGTCGCGTCTGGTGCGCCGGCGCTGCTGAACCCGGGCACGCAGGCCGCAGGCACGCTGCGCCAGGGCATGCTGGAAGCGTCGAACGTGAACGTGGTCGAAGAGATGGTGAACATGATCGAGACGCAGCGCGCGTACGAGATCAACTCGAAAGCGATCTCGGCAGCCGACGGCATGTTGCGCTTCCTGAACAACAACATGTAATCGATTAGGGCGAGACCATGAAACGAATGAACACGCTGGCCATTGCGGCTGCGTCGGCAGCACTGGCGGCATGCGCCGGCCCGATGCCGCTCGCGCATTCGCCGGAATTCGCGCCGGTGCAGCCCTTGCCGCGCGAGCTGAACGCACCCGCGACCGGCGCCATTTTCGCCGCCGACAACACTGACATGTGGCAGGCCAAGCGCCGCGCTTATCGGGTGGGCGACATTGTCACCGTCTTGCTCAGTGAATCGACACAAGCCGCCAGAACTTTAAATAACGAGACCAGCCGCGAATCCAGCACCGATGCAGTGCCGACCGGTCTGGCCAATGCGCTCGCCGGCGCGTCGCCTTTGCTCAGGGGGCTGGCGACCGACGGCGCGAAGACTTCGAACAAGGGCAAGGGCGTGGCTGACCAGCAGGCGTCACTGACCGGCTCGATCGCTGTCACCGTCACCGAGGTGCAGGCCAATGGCAACCTCGTGATTCGCGGCGAGAAGAAACTGTCGCTGTCCGAGGGCGGCGAAGTGATCCAGGTGGCCGGCATCATCCGTCCCGAAGATGTCAGCGCCATCAATACCGTGCAGTCGCGGCGACTGGCCAATGCGCAGATCGCGTACAAGGGCGTCGGCGACCTCGCCAATTCGACGCGTGCGGGCTGGGGTACCAGCGCACTTTACAAGTTCTGGCCTTTCTGATGCGGAGTACACCATGATTTCCCGCTACCTGCTGATCGTCGCCACCGTCTTCGTTGCGTTCGTCGCCACAGCGCCGGCGCACGCCGACCGCGTGAAGGATCTGGCCACGCCCGCAGCGGTGCGTTCCAACCAGCTGGTTGGCTATGGCATCGTGGTCGGTCTGGCCGGCACCGGCGACGGCGCCGATATCTCGTTCACCGTGCAGACGGTGCGCGCGATGATGAACAAATTCGGCGTGGGCCTGGACGGCCCGCTGACTGACTTCGAGCGTACGACCGCAGCGGTCGGCAAGATCGACGTGAAGAACGTCGCCGCCGTGATGGTCACTGCCGAATTGCCGGGCATGTCCAAGCCGGGCCAGCGCATCGACGTCAACGTCAGCACGCTGGGCAAGGCCACCAGCCTGCGCGGCGGCACGCTGATACTGACCAGCCTGCGCGGCATCGACGGCGAGGTTTACGCAATAGCGCAGGGCGCGCTGAATTCATCGGGTGTGGACGGTGCGGGCGCCGGTTCCAAGGTGGCCATTGGCGTGCCGACTTCGGCGCGCATCCCGAACGGCGCGACGGTCGAGCGCATCGTCGACAACCCGTTCGACAAGACTGACACCGTGATGCTGAACGTGCGCGATCAGGATTTCACCACGACCCGCGCGATCGTCGATGCGGTCAATACGACTTTCGGTCCCGGCACCGCGAATGCCCTCGACGGCGTGTCGATCTCCATCCGCGCGCCTATGGATTTGTCGCAGCGCGTGACGTTCATGAGCATGGTCGAGAACCTGAACGTGATCCCGGGCGAGGGCCCGGCACGCGTGGTAGTCAATTCGCGTACCGGCACCGTCGTCATCAGCCGCAACGTGAAGGTGACGGCCGCCGCGGTATCGCACGGCACGATCTCGGTGGCGATTGCTGCGACCAACGAGGTCAGCCAGCCGAACGCATTTTCCAACGGCCAGACGCAGGCGGTGCAGAACGCCAATATTGCGGTCAACGAGCCGAACAAGCCGATGTTCCTGTTCCAGGCCGGTGTCGACCTGCGCCAGGTGGTGGATGCAATCAATCAGGTCGGCGCGACGCCGACGGCGCTGATCGCCATCCTCGAAGCGCTGAAGAGTTCGGGCAGCTTGCGCGCCGAGCTGGTGGTGATCTGACGGAAATGAATCATGGCTGACAGTCTCGACAATCTGGGCCTTGCTTCCCCGCAGTCCTCGCTGGACTTCGCGGGGCTGGGCGCATTGCGCGGCAAGGCGCAGCAGAAGTCGGACAAGGCCACGCGCGAGACCGCGACCCAGTTCGAGGCGATGTTCATCCAGGAGATGCTCAAGTCGATGCGCGCCACGGTCGAGAAGAACGACCTGATGGGCTCGGACACCGAGGAGCAGTTCACCCAGATGTATGACCGCGAGCTGGCGCAATCGCTCGCCAGGCGCAACACGCTGGGCGTGGCTGACATGATCGTCAAGGCAGTCGAGCGCAACAATGTGCCGCCGTCGGACTATCAGGCCAAGGCCGAGCCGATGGCGCTGCATCCGCGCCAGCCCGGACTGCCGCTGCCGCAGGAAGCGTCGTCGATGAAACTGCAGCGCCCTGAAAAATTCAATATCGATCGCCGTCTGGCGATTCCGGCCGTACAGCCCAAGGGAGCGGATGAATGAGTGACTTGCTCAGTATCGGCAGCTCCGGCGTGGCCGCCTATCAGCGCGCGCTGTCGACGGTTTCAAACAATATTTCTAACGTCGGCACCGAAGGTTACGTTCGGCAGGAAACCTCGCTGTCGGAGAGCATGCCGCGCCATGCGGGCCGTGTTTACCTCGGTACCGGGGTCAATGTGTCCGGCATCACGCGCGCCTATGACCAGTTCCTGGAACAGAACCTGCGCAACAGCACCAGCGAGCTGAACACGCAGGGCCCGATGGTGGATTACGCGAATCGCGTTGTCGACATCCTGGGTAGCGATACGATTGGCCTGCCGTCGGCGCTGGATACATTCTTTTCGACCACACGCTCGCTGTCGGTCGATCCTTCGTCGGTGGTGCTGCGCCAGCAATTCCTGCGCGATGCCGACGGCCTTGCAAGCCGCTTCCGCGAACTGTCCACGCAAATGAGCAGCGTCGACAGCGAGACGCGCGATGCGATCAGCAGCAAGGTGGCCGATATCAATACGCTGGCAGGACAGCTGGCCACGGTGAACAAGCAGCTGGCCCGTCATCCGCTGCTGGAACGGCAGCCGCCGGATCTGCTCGATCAACGCGACCTGCTGCTCACCAAGCTGTCGAAGCTGGTGAAAGTCAACGTAACGACTGCAAAGAACGGCGCAGTCGACATCAGTATCGGGAACGTACCGAACGCGGGCAAGATCGTCGTCGGCGACCGTGCGACCCTGCTGGTCGCACGCTTCGATGAGCTGGATCTGTCGCGTGTGAGCCTGATCGCTGATCCGTATTCGAAGCAGCCGGAAACGATCGCCGGCGTCAGTTCGGGCGAACTCGGCGGACTGCTGAGTTTCCGTGAACAGGTATTGCAGCCCAGCTTTGACGGGCTGGACAACCTGGCCTCCACCGTCGCGCAAGAGATCAACCAGATTCATGCCAATGGCATTGACCTGAATGGCGAGGTCGGTAGCGCCTTGTTCGTGATCGACAAGGTGAATCGGACCGACCCGGTGTCGGGGGCGACGATACAGACCGACCGTGCGTCAGCCGGCCTGCGCCTGGCCATCGACGATGAAAAGAAGGTGGCCGCTGGCGCGTTGTTCCGGGTCATCGAGAACCCGAACAATCTGTCCGCTACCGATGCCGTGCTCAGCTACGCGCCGAGCTATGCAAATCCTGCGCGTGTGCAGTCGCTGTCGCAGCTGCTGAAAAACAATCCCAACCCGTCGGCTGGCATTGCCACGCCGTCGGACCAGCTGCTGGGCCAGGTGCCGCTGGGCGCCTCGAACTGGTCGCTGTATCTCGATGGCGCCACCGACAAGCAGACTATCCAGGTGTTTACCCGCGATGGTCGCCAGCTGCTCGGCGCACCGGTCACGGATGACGCCGCACGGCGTGCGCTGCTGACGACGGACAATGGCTTTGTCGCTGGCTCGAGCTATTCGGCGGATTACCTGAACAAGTCGGGCGATTACGCGTACAAGCAGACATCGACGTTTTACGGACTGAGGTCGCTGACTGGCGAGCAGTACGATGCGGCGACCCAGTTTTCGACCGAGCATGCGATCGTACCAAGCACGATCACGCGCATCGTGGCAGACGGGCAAGCCATTCCGGCCGGCCTCACGCGGATCGATGCTGAACGATTGACCGTCAACGGCCATGTGCTGCCGGCGCTGTTCCCGACGCCTCCGGCACAGACGCTGCAGGCCAGTGACATCGCCGAATGGATGAACAAGGCGCTGGCGAATGATGAGCCGGCAGTCGGCGTGCATGCCATGACGACGACCGCCGAGATCACCGATCCGGCGGCCGGCATGTTCATCAACGGCATTGAAATACCCGAAGAGGATGGCCGCAGCCTTGAGGAGCTCGCGACCCTGATCAATGCAGGCTATGCCAGCGAGACGCGCGTCACGGCAGTGACGGTCACGGAAAAGGATCCGCTCACCAATCTGGACGTGATCCGGGGCATAGCGCTGATCAATGCCGATGGCTATGGCGGCAATGACATCCGGGTTGCCGGCATGGACAGCGACGGCAAGCCGGTCAATGACCAGATCTATCGCGGCGTGCTGAACTTCGGCAAGGAATACGACATCACGCTCGGCTACGGCAGCAAGGGCAAGGCCGGTGATCTGGCGCTGCTCGGCACGCCGGCAGGCAATTACTACAACGGGCTGATGCCCATCATCCCGACCGCCGCGCGCATCGCCGGCGTGCGGATTCCGTCGAATGTGGATGCCATCGCCGGCAATACGCTGACGCTGAACGGCACTGTCCTTGGCGAACTGGACTACAAGCGCCGGCTGAAGGTGCCGGACATGGTCGGCTGGCTGAACGCGACCGGTTCGACGCTGGAGCCGCCGGTGGTGGTTCGGGGCGTCAACCAGTTGAAGGCCAGCGCGACCTCACTGAAGAACGGGCTGGCGCAGAAACTGCCACTGCAGATCAATGGCCTGCCGATCACGGGCGCCGGTGCGAACGGTTCGTTCACGTCGGTCGAGGAACTGGCCGGCGCCATCAATGGCGCCAATACAGGCCGTGTGGTCGCTGCAGCCTCCGGCATCAACCTGTCACGCACACTGAACATCAATGGCGTGACCATCGACAGCCAGCTCAATGGCGCCGGCAAAGCGTTCGCGGACACGGACGATCTGGTCAACAGCATCAATGCCTCCGATGCCTTCGCCGAACATCACATCTGGGCTGAAAAAGGCAGCGACGGCGCGGTGACGCTGTCGGTGGTGCAGTACGATTCGGCTACCGGGCAGCCCAAGCGCGACCCGCTCACCGGTGACATCCTGCGCGCGACGCCGAGCGAAGATATTGTGCTCGGCCCGCTGGACGACAACAATGCGCTGGGCGTTGCCAGCGGCACTTACTCGAAAGTCTATGCGGAAATCGATGCCGATGGCGGCCTCCTGATCAGCAATGGCAGCGGCGCCGACATCTCGGTCAGCACGCTGACCGGCGGCGCGAATATCCTGGGCATCAATAACGGTACGTATCGCGGCACGCTGGAGATGGGCTCGGATAAGGAAATCCACATTGGCTTCACGGACGAGCATGTCGAGTCCGGCGCGGCGGAGCTGGCCAGGCTGGGCCTGCGTACCGGCATCTATGTGGACGGCGCCGCATCCGAAGACTTGCTGGTGTTCGTGTCGGCCGGCTCGGGCACGCTCGCCGGCAGCTATGACGCCAGCATGGCCGACCCGGCTGCGTTGAACGTGCAGCGGGTGGCGGCACTGCGTAACGAAGACTACGACGTGACCTTCACGTCGGCTAACCACTACCAGATTACCTGGAAAAATCCGGCCAGCGGCGTGGTGACGGTACTGGCCGAGCGCGACTATGACGCGGCGCAGGGCATCGAGTATCGCGGCGTGACCCTGAACCTGAGCCGTCAGCCGGTGGCAGGTGACCGCTTCATCATCGACGGCAATTACGATGGCAGCGGCGACAACCAGAACCTGCTTGACCTGGTCGCGCTGCAGACTCGCGGTGTGGTCGGTGGCTCGAATGGCCGCACCATTTCGCAGGCCTATGAGGAACAATTGGGCAAGATCGGCAATTTCGCCAGCCAGGCAAAGATTGCCAAAGAGGCGCTGCAGGTGGTGAACGAGCAGGCGATCGAGGCGCGCGACAAGGTGTCGGGCGTATCGCTGGACACCGAGGCGGCCGACCTGATTCGTTTCCAGCAGGCTTATCAGGCCTCGGCCAAGGCCATGCAAGTGGCGTCCGAGCTGTTTGATTCCATCCTGCAGGCCGCGCGCTGATGAGATGACGGAGAAAAAACCATGACACAGATCTCGACCAGCCTGAAATTCGAGCAGGCCGTCAGCCGGCTGAGCATCACGCAGGAACGCCTGTCCAAGGTACAGATGCAGCTGACCGAGGGCAAGCAGGTGCTCAGGCCGAGCGACGCGCCGGAAAAGTCCGCGCAGATCACGCGACTGAAATCCGCGATCGAGCGGCAGGACAGCTATATCGACACCATGAAGCAGGTGAAGGATAAGCTGGCGCAGCAGGAAACCGCGCTCAATGGCGCGACCGATGTCCTGGTGCGGCTCAAGGAGCTGGCAGTTCAGGGCGCCAACGATACCTATGGCGCGGCCGACAGAAAATCGATAGCGATCGAGGCCACTGAGCTGCGCGACCAGTTGCTGTCGCTGGCCAATACGCAGGACGTGAACGGAAACTACATCTTCTCCGGCACGCGCAATGCCAAGCTGGCGTTCGCCGCCGATGCGAATGGCCGGGTTGTCTATCAGGGTGACCAGACGGTCACCCGGACCGGCATCACGGAGCAGAGCGCGGTCGATTCCAGCCGTCCGGGCACGCGTCCGTTCGACAAGCTGGTGCGCACCGACGATGCCGGCAAGCAGACCGGCGTCGGCTTCTTCGAGGCGATCGACGATCTGATCGGCGCGCTGAACGCGAATGACGGCGAAACCCTGCGGCGCTCGGTCGGCGAAATGACGTCCATGCAGCAGAGCCTGTCCGATAATCTCGCCGCGGTGGGCGCCAGCGTGAACAAGCTCGACAACCAGCAGGCGGTCGCCGAAGAAAACCTGCTGCGATTGAAGGGGCTGCTGTCGGATTCGGAGGATGTGGACATGACCGAGGCCGTTACCCAGATGCAGAAAGACATGCTGTCTTTGCAGGCCGGACAAACGGCGTTCGCGAAAATCGCCGAGCTCACGCTGTTTAATTACATCAAGTGATGAACGACCCTAAAGATTTCCGGCGTCGTACCGATCACCCTATCTGATTCGGGCGAGACCCGCCGGACAACGCCATGGCCACGACTTCCGTCACTTCCAGCACACAGACCACGACAGCCGCCGACATTCAGGCGGCCAACAAGTCGGCTGCGCAAAAACTGCTGTCCTCGCTGAACGCAGGTTCCGGCGTGGACACCGCGTCGCTGGCGCAGAACCTGGTCGATGCCGAGCGCGTTCCGAGAGAAAACGCCATCAACGCGAAGATCTCGAAGAACGAGAACAAGATCAGCGGCCTGTCGGCAGTAATGTTCATGATGAACGAGCTGAAAACCAGTCTCGCCGGCCTGAAAGACCGCGATAGCTACAACACGCTGTCGGTGTCGAATTCGAATTCGACCGCGCTGAACCTCACGGCCAGTAACGCGGCAACGGCCGGCACCTATGACATTTCCGTCACTTCGCTGGCCAAGGCACAGAAAACCCAGTCGTCGGGCTTTGCCAGTACCAGCGCGCCGGTCGGGAATGCCGGCCTGACGCTGGCCATCGGCGGTGACCGTACCGGCGTATTGGCCGGTACTGCGCCGCACCGCGCCTTTCTGTCCGGCGTGGAATTCAAGAATTCCAAAAACGATTTCGCCAGCTTTTCCGTCACGATCGATGGCACGCAAAGCAATGTGAGCGTGCAGCCGGCCTCGAATACCCTCGAGGCGCTGGCGACTGCGATGCAGGCTGGTTTGCGGCAGCAGACGCTAGACGATACGCTGAATGTGTCCGTCACCAGTGCGGGCGACCTGATGGTCAGTTCGACCAATACGGCCCGCCGCATCTCGGCGCTGAGTGTGACGGCGGCGACTGCGCCGCAGCAGGGCAGTTCCAGCGTCTCTTCCGGTCCGGCGGCCTGGCTCAAGGACGTGTCGGTCGACACCCAGCTCGGTGCAAACTGGTCGGATTTTTCGCGCCTGACGCTCGACGTCGGTGGCGACACGGTCGACCTGGACCTGACACAGAACCCGCCGAGCGGCGTCACGGATCTCGACGGTTTCGCGCAATACCTGAATACGGCATTGTCGGCCTCCGGCGTTACGGTATCGGCCAGCGGCAGCGACCTGAAATTCGTCGCGGCCGACGGCAAGGCGCTTGAGAACATCGCGCTGACATCCAGTGGTGCTGCCGCGTCCGGGACCTCAACTTACGGGCAGATGGCGCTTATCAGCGGCGCTTCGTACAGTTCTGTTTTCTCGGCAGACGACTTCGCTTCCTTTTCGGTGACCGTGAATGGCACGTCTTACACGGTGCCGATGAGCTCGGTGTCGCAGGATGGCACGCTGTCGGGCCTGGCCGGTTCGCTGCAGTCGTATTTGCGTGGCCTGAATCCGGCACCGGATTCCAGCTTGACGGTCGATGTGGATGCGAGCGGCAGTTTGCGCATCTATTCGCCCAATCCCGATACCCAGATCAGCGCCGCTGCGCTGGACGTGAGCAATGCCGGCTGGACGGCGCCATCCACCGGATCCCAGATCGTCAATCCCGCCTCGGGCTCGACGGTCCTGCTGCGCAATGTCAGTTTCGCCAGCCAGCCCTCGGTCACGGATTTCCGTGAATTCTCGATCAGCGTCGACGGCAAGTCGTACACCCTGCAGCCGGCTCCGGCCAGCGCCGACCTCGCTGCACTGGCCTCCGACCTGCAGCAGCAACTGCGCACCGCGACGGGTGCGACCGACATCAAGGTCGAGATCAGCGGCAACGGCCTGCAGTTCTGGTCGGCCCAGACGGGACGGGTATTTGCCGATCCGGCGCTGTCGACCAGTGCCAACATCGCGCTCGCGACCGGCGCCAGTGGCGGCACTGCGTCGACCAGCGGCGACTCGATCAGTGGCGTGAGCTTCGGCACGCTGCCGTCGACCACCGATTTCGAGACGCTGAAGATCAAGATCGGCGACACCGTGCGCACGATCTACCTCGCGCCCGATGCGGCTGACATGTCCTCGCTGGCTGCCGACATCCAGAAGCGGCTGCGGGTTCTTGAGGGCGACAGTGACATCACCGTACTGGCCAGCGGCAATACCCTGACATTCCAGTCGGCCTCCGGCGAGACGATCTCAGGCGCGACCCTGTCGCCGCGCACCTATGCGAACACGCCGCAAGGCATTGTTTCCCGCATCAACGACGCCAATCGGGGTGTCAAGGCCGAGCTGATCAATACCGGCGCAGCCAACAACCCGGTGCAGATCGTGCTGTCCGGCGCGGCAGGCTCGACCGAGACATTCGACGTCTCCACCAATACGGCCGAGCTCAGCTTCAGCACGCTGCAGGGCAACCAGCCGTCCGATGCGGTCGTTACGGTCAATGGCATCAGCTATACGCGCAAGACCAATTCGCTGACCGACGTGATCAGCGGCGCGACGATTGACCTGCGCGCGCCGACGTTTACTGCGGCCAGCGTGGTACTCACGCGTGACACCAGCCAGGTGCGCGAACGACTGCTGGCGCTGGTCACCGCGTATAACGACTTCGACAGCATCGTCAAGGAAACGACCGATCCGAAGTCAACCCTCGAAACTTATGGCCAGACGCTGACGGGCGATTCCACCGTCCGGCTGGTGCGCCAGCAAGTCCGCTCACTATTCCTCGGCAAGTCCAGCACTGCCGGCACGACCGTCACCAGCCTGGCCGACCTCGGATTCAAGACTGACGAGAAGGGCGTGCTGTCGCTGGACGAGACCAAGCTGGACGCGGCGCTGAAGGGAAAATACGATGACATCGTCAAGGCGCTGACCGGCAACCAGAACAATGTCAGTCAATTCAGCACCCAGCCGGCCGGCGCGATCGGCGATACCTTCCGCCGCATCGGTCAGCTGACGGCGACCGGCGGGCCGCTGCTGGCCAAGACCACGGTCGCGACGTCCGACAATGAGCGTTACCAGAAGCAGCTGGAGCAGCTCAAGGTCAGGATGGAATCCTTGCTGGAGCGTTATACGCTGCAGTTCGCGATGATGGACAGCCTGGTGGGCAGCGTCAATTCGCAGAAGTCCAGCCTGAAGTCGACCTTCGACGGCATGATGTCCATGTATACGGGCAAATAAAATAAAACAACCGTAACGTTTCCTCAATGCGGCTAAAGTTTGCCGCCCCTGTGCCGACATCCTTCATTGAACGGGTGGGTTTTGTCTATTCCCCCTACCTGGAAAGGATGAAATTATGGTCACAGCGATTCAATCAGGGCCGACCGCGGCGCAGCCGCCGGTAGTTGCCCGCCCATCGGATACCTCAGCACAACCGGCCGCCATGCCGGTAACGCCCCTGCCTGCCGCCGACAAAGCGGTCGTGCAGCTGCCAAAAAAGGCCGAGATCAAGGTCGACACCGAGACCATGCGCAAGAACCTGCAGGAAGCCATCGTGCGCATCAATGAAATGATGCGCGACGGCGGACGTGGCCTGCATTTCAGCGTCGATGAAAAGCTCGGGGGTGCAGTGATCCTGGTGAAGAACCAGGAATCCGGCGAAGTGATACGCCAGATACCTAATGAAGCCGTGGTCCGGGTCGCGCACAGCATTGAAGACCTCAAAGGCATGCTGCACAACCAGACTGTCTGAAGGATTTTCCTAAAGTTTGCAGCAGTACTGTCGAAAAATCTATCCGTGAGGGCTGAGTTCCTCAGGTATTGATAAGAACGCATTGGACCCTAAAGGAGAAATACCATGTCCGTGATTAACACCAACCTTAACGCGCTGGTTTCGCAAGAGTCCTCGCGTGCTTCGAACCTGAAGCTGTCTCAGTCGATGGAACGCCTGTCGACCGGCAAGCGCATCAACTCCGCCAAGGACGACGCCGCAGGCCTGTCGATCAGCAACCGCATGACCACCCAGGTCCGCGGCATCCAGATGGCGATGAAGAACTCGAACGACGCGATCTCGCTGAGCCAGACCGCCGAAGGCGCGTACGGACAAGTCGGCAGCATCCTGCAGCGTATGCGCGAACTGGCTGTCCAGTCCGCTACCGCAACCATGAGCGGCGCTGACCGCGCTGCACTGCAGCTGGAAGTGACCCAGCTGACTTCGGAAATCGACCACATCGCGTCGACCACGAATTTCAACAACATCAAGCTGCTTGATGGCAGCGCCAAGGACCTGGTCATCCAGACCGGCGCGAATCAGGACGACAAGATCAAGATGTCGTTCGATTCGGTCAAGTCCAACCACATCGGTTCCAGCATCCAGCCGTCGGTGACCTCGTACGGCGGTGAAATCGATGACCAGGGTAACACTGACGATGCCGACGATACCGGCATGACCGCACTGGTCGATGGCGACCTGGTGCTCAACGGCGTGTCCGTCGGTTCGTCTTTTGCCAAGGATGACAACCTGTCGTCGAACGCCAATGCGGCCAGCGCCATCGCCAAAGTGGCTGCCATCAACGCCGTGTCCGATCGCAGCGGCGTGGTTGCCAAAGTGGCTGGCACGGTCGCGTCGGGTGCCGTAATGACCGCTGCGTCCGCCTCGGGCACGATCACCATCAACGGCTACGCCACCGCGAGCATCAGCACGACGTCGGACGCTGCGCTGAGCCGCAAGCTGGTGGTCGATGCGATCAACGCGCTGAGCAAGGCGACCGGCGTGGTTGCGACCGATACCCAGAGCGACAATGGCGGCGTGGTGCTGACCGCTGCTGACGGCCGTAATATCGAGATTTCGTACTCGGGCACGGACTTCGGCGACGCCAACACGGGTGTGAAAGCGGCGGGAACCTATGTCGGTTCGTACCATCTGTACTCGACCGACGGCAAGCCCTTCACGGTTGACACTATCGAAAACGGCAACAAGGCAGCTGACGCCGGCAACATCGAGGCAGCCGGCCTGCAGGTGGGCACTTACGGTGGCGGCAAAGCGCAGACCATGACGGTGGCCCGTGAAGCAACCGCGGCCGGCACTGCCCCGACGACCACCACCACCGGTCTGCTGAAAGGCGACACGCTGAAGATCAACGGCATCGCGATCGGCGCAGCAATCTCGACCGACGATACCGCATCGATCTCGACCACGGCGTCTTCCCGTGCAGGCAGCGCGATTGCGATTGCCGCTGCGATCAACAAGTCGTCGCAACAGAGCGGCGTGACCGCAACGGCCAACGCCAACGTACTGCGCGGTAGCGGCTTCACGGCTGCGTCCAGCCTGGCGACGGTGTACCTGAACGGCCAGTCGATCACCGTCAGCACCAAGCGGGTTGACGACGTGATCAATGGGATCAACGAGAAAACGGGTCAGACCGGCGTGGTGGCGACCAAGTTCGGCGATGGCATCGAGCTTCGCGCCGCGGATGGCCGCAACATCCTGATCTCGTCGAACACCGGCGCAGCGGCGCTCGGTCTGACCGGCGTCAGCATCGGAACCGGCACTTCGGCAGGCGTCGCCCAGGCCTACTACGCCAGCGTGTCGCTGAGCTCTGATCTGGCGTTCACCGTCGAGAGCGGTTCGGAAGGCAATGCGAACTTCGAGCTGCTGGGCTTCCGTAACGGTACCTTCGGCGGTGCGAAGGGCGACAAGATCGCGGAGATCAATATCTCCACCCAGCAGGGCGCGTCGGATGCATTGAGGACCATCGATTCTGCGATCGAACAGGTGTCGGCAGCACAGGCGAACTCGGGTGCATTGAACAACCGCCTCGACGTGATCGTCAACAACCTGGGCGAGGGCATGCAAAACATGTCCGCATCGCGCAGCCGTATCCTGGATACGGACTATGCGACGGAAACGACCGAGCTGGCGAAGCAGCAGATCATCCAGCAGGCCGCAACCGCCATGCTGGCGCAAGCCAACCAGCAGGCGCAAGGTGTGCTGGCCCTGCTGAAGTAATCCGGCAGGCAGGCATGAAAAAATCCGGGGCGAAAGCCCCGGATTTTTTTCGTCCTGATGTTCGTGATGATGCCGCTGCATCGCAGCCGGCGGCGCTGACCCTCAGGGTCGTGCGGCCAGCATATGATCCATCAGCGCGGGAACCTTGTTCAGATCGCCGGCGATCGGGTCGCGTCCGTTCCAGTCGGTGATGCGCGCTTGCCTGAACCACGGGTAATCGGCCGGCTGGCCGAAATTGGCCCAGTGCCGCGCATTGAGCTGCAGCGCGGGCATGCCCAGCGACGCCGCCATCGGGAACACCGCCGTGGACACGCTCACCACGATATCAAGACAGGACATCAGCGCGAACACGTCGTCGAGGTCGTCTTTCAGGTTCAGGTCACTCCAGCGCAATATGCGTACGCCGTGCGCGCGTTCGGCCTCGGCCAGTTCCGCTTCGCAGTCACCGTATTGTAAATTGACGAACTGATGGCCCGGCAGGGTCAGGATGTCTTTCCAGTCGATCAGATGGGTATAGCCGGAGTTGCGGGTCACGCTGGTCATGCCGCTGCGCCAGCAAATACCCACCAGTCGCTGGCCGCGAAATGCGTCAAGACGTTCGCGGTATTTTTGCACCAGTGCAGGCGCCGGCAGCAGGCAACGCTGCCTTCCGCGCGCGAAGCTGGTCAGGTCCTTGCGGAACAGGTGGGGCAGGGAACCGACCGGCAGATGGAAATCATAATCATTGAAGACCGGCGCGAAGCGCTCATGCGGCAGGTAAGCCTGGGCGCGCACGCTGAACTTCGGGAAGCTGCGCTGATAGATGCTGACGAAGCGCGCATCCGTTTCAAGAATCACCTTGCAGGGCAGGTCTTCCAGTTCATGCAGGCAGGTGCTGAACATGATCTCGTCACCGATGCCCTGTTCGCGCCAGATCAGCAGCGTCTGGCCAGCTGACAGGGCTTGGCCATCCCAACGCGGCACCGCAAACTGGCGCGCAGGCTGGCGCGCCATGCCATGGGGTATGTACGGCGACAGTCCGCTCTCGTAGAAGCGGAAGCCTTCGTCGATGCGGCCGCGCGCAAGATACTCGAAGGCCAGGTGATAGCGCAGCAGATCCGTCTGCAGGCCACCGCGGCTCTCTTCTTCGGCCAGCAGCGTTTCCATTTGCTCCAGCGAGTGCTTGCCGCGTCCGAGTCGCATCTCCAGCTTGACGCGGTTGATGCGGGCGTATTCGTTCTCGGGCTCGAGCATCAGCGCGGTCTCGCACGCGTGCAGCGCTTGTTCATGCATGCCGAGGTCAGCCAGTGCGCTGCTCAGATTATTGAAAGCCAGCGCCGAGCGCGGATTGAGCCGCACCGCGTCGAGGGAGACTTTCAGCGCCTCCTGGAATTCACCCAGTTCCTGCAGCACGCCCGCGAGGTTGATGCAGATGTTTGCATTGTCGGGATCGAGCTCGGCGCCGTACATCAGCACTTCCTTCGCTTCCTCAATGCGTCGCTGCCGTATCAGTGCGGCGCCCAGATTGCTCCATGCGTCTGCGTTGCGCGGGTCTTTCTGCGCCCAGTTGGAATAGATGACGCTGGCGATCAGATAGCGGCCACGGTACATCGAGGCGTTGCCCAGTTCGATGACCTTCACGAAGTCGCCCTGAAAATCCTTCAGCAGCTGGTTCAGCTTGTCGAGGGCTTGCTCTTCAGGTCCTTCCAGAAGCGCCTGAAGGAGCTGCTGCTTGCGGCTGATGTCCTGCCGCGGCACCGGAGGGCGGTGCGGGAACGAGCGATTTTTTTGCATGAGTTTTATATCGTTCTAAGGAGTCGCCCGTCGCAGGCAGGTCGTTTTCATGCGGCCTGGCTTGCGTCCGTCTCGAGAAGGCCGGCCAGCGTGCGTATGACGTAATCCTGCTCGGTCGCGCTCAGCTGCGGATGCAGCGGGAGGCTCAGCGCCTGGCGGCCATGATGCTCGGCCACCGGGAAATCGCCGGCCGCAAAGCCAAGCCGGCGGTAGTAGGGTTGCAAGTGTACGGGCGGGTAGTGCAGGGTCGCCTGAATGCCGCAGGTGCGCAAACCTGCCAGCACGCGATCGCGCGCCGGTGCCGGTACCTGAATGACATACAGGTGAAAGGCGGACCCGGTCCAGCTCGGCACGACTTGCGATTTCAGGCCGATTTCATGAAGCGCCAGATCATAGCGGGACGCCAGTTCGCGGCGGCGTTCGACATAGGCATCGAGTCGCTGCAACTGGCTCAGGCCCAGGGCAGCCTGCATATCGGTCATGCGATAGTTGAAGCCCAGTTCCTGCTGCTCGTAGTGCCAGGCGGGCGCCGATGGCTGAGCCATCTCGGACGGCTCGCGCGTGATACCGTGCGAACGCAGACGCTGCATGCGGCGGCACAATTGCGCATCGTTGGTCGACGCGATGCCGCCTTCGCCCGTGGTGATGATTTTTACCGGATGGAAGCTGAACACCGTGATGTCGCTGTAGCGGCAATCGCCGATCGGCTGCGCCTGATAGCTGCCGCCGATCGCATGGGAGGCGTCCTCGATCACGCGGAAACCATAGGCCATGGCCAGCTCGGCGATGGCTGCCATGTCGCAGCTCTGGCCGGCGAAATGCACCGGAATCACGACTTTCGGAAGTTGCCTGCCCAGCGCGCGGTGGCGCGCGAGTTTCGCGGACAGCAGCTCGACGCTCATGCACAGCGTGTCGGCATCGATGTCAACGAAGTCGACCTCGGCGCCGCAGTACAGCGCGCAGTTGGCGGAGGCGACGAAGGTATTCGGAACGGTCCAGGCCAGGTCGCCCGGGCCAAGCTCCAGAGCAAGGCAGGCCAGATGCAGCGCTGACGTCGCGCTGTTGACGGCGACGGCGTGGTTTGCGTGGCAGCGATCGGCAATGGCTGCTTCAAATGCGGCGACGGCCGGCCCCTGGGTCAGCCAGTCGCTGCTCAACACCTCGGCGACGGCAGCGATATCAGCTTCCGAGATCGCCTGCCGGCCATAGGGAATCGACGGCATCTGGCCTTGCGGCCAGCTGCCGACGGTTTCAAGCATTCGCATGTTTTTGCCACTGTCCATTTTTCGACGCTCTGACCAGATGACGAACAGTCAAGCAGAAAACATGCCACTACGGTCTGCGGCTTTTGGGCGGGCGGGTTATCGAATCGGCAAGGGGGTCCGGGGCCAGTGTCAACGCGCCGGATGCCAGACCGACGCGTATCCCTCTTGCCCGATGTGGCGGGCGTTCAGTGCGGCCAGATCCGGGCGGGATGCGAGGAAATCGAGCACCTGCTGCAGCGAGAACGGATGCTCGGTCTGGTACAGGGCATCGTAAATGGCCTCGACCAGCGCGAAATCTTCTTCATAGTCCACCGTGAGCCGGTAGTGGGGAATGGCCTGCGGCGCCTTCATGGCCTCGACCCGGAAGCGCTCCGGCTGCCGCCACAGGAAGGGCGTCACGTGTTCCTTGTCGCTGTCCAGCGTAGCCTCGGACCAGGCTTGCGCCAGTGCGTCGAACTTCACGCACTCGGCGTCGTAGCCATTCGGGTATTTGCCTTCATTCAGAAAGGCAGCGGCCGCGCCGGTCGCGATCGAGCCATGGTCTAGCTCGCGGGCGGCCGAGAAGGCCACCAGCTGGTCGATCAGGCGCGGATCAACGAGCGGGCAATCCGCCGTCACGCGGATGATGCGTTCTGCCTTGTGAAGCCGTGCCGCCTGATAGAAGCGGTCGAGCACATGGCTCTCACTGCCGGCGTAGCAGGCGATGCGCTGACTCGCGCAGAAATCACGTATCACGCGGTCACCCGGCAGGTCGGAGGTGGCGACGACGACCTGATCGACCGTGTTCGCATGCGCGATCCGTTCGACCATATGCCCGAGCATCGGCTTGCCCTGCAGGGGGCGCAGCACCTTGCCCGGCAGGCGCGTGGATCCCATGCGGGCCTGAATAATCAATACCGTTTTCATCATCGACCCTAAAGAGACCTGAATCGTGCAGATTGCAAGAACGATACCAGCAGCTATATCGCTACGGCGCTGCGCGGATCGGCTTGCTGCCGGGTGCCTGTGGCGGCAAAAAACGTTTCCTCATGCGGCAGATTCTTGCCGCTTTTCACCGAGTGGCTTCTAAAAAGAGTGGCACTCCCTGTCCGAAACTTGTCTGGTCTCGAATTTGCTTTACGGGAAGCGACTAAGCAATAGATGACGCTGTGCGCAAGCGCAGCGAGCGCGCAGGCATACCGCCCGCGCCGGCCGGACCCTTCCGGAAAGGATGATCGATGAAAATCAACGACCTCGGCAACAACACGATTCGGCGGCATCCCGCCGCGGAACTCGACGCGCATCTGACTGCTGCCATCGAAGGCAGCGAGGTGCTGCAGGCCTACCGGCGCGAACTGGCTGATCCGCAGACCCGCCTGGCGTCTTTTGATTTGTTCGACACGCTGGTGCGCCGGAGCTGCCTGCGTCCGGACTCAGTATTCGAAGAGGTCGGGCGTCTCGCCATTCTGGAAGGCATGCTGGTAGGTATCGATGCATTCGAATACCGTCATTTGCGTCGTGCAGCCGAGGCTCAGGCGCGTAGGAAGATCGGCGCCGAGGATATCCGCTTTGACGAAATCTTCGATCAGATGGCATTCGACGACGCCACCAAGGCGCGCCTGAAAGCGCTGGAACTGCAGACCGAGCAGCAGATGATTCATGCGGACCCGATCGGACTGCGCCTGCTGGCTGAAGCGAAGGCGCAGGGAAAGCCGATCATCATCGTGTCCGACATGTACTTGCCGCTGGACTTCATCACGAGCATCGTTGACCAGCATCTGCGTCCGCATGTGGCCATCGAAGCGATATTCCTGTCGAGTGAAAACAGGCTGACCAAAACGCAGGGTTCGCAGTTCAGGCATGTGAAGGATGTGTATGGACTTCACGGCTCGGCCATTGTTCATGTGGGGGACAACCGGCATGCCGATGTGAAGTCGGCACGAACGGAAGCGTGCCGCGCGATCTATTTCGGCTTGCCGAGCTGGCTTGAGCGGGCGCAGCGCATCGAGGACCAACTCGGCGCCGAGCTATCGGTCGAAGTGAAACACGCAAGGACCTTCGCATCGCTATCGACTCCGTCAGGCTTGAGCGAGGTGCAGCAATATTTCTACAACTACGGTGCGACCCTGTTAGGGCCGGCGCTGGTGGGGTTCACGAAATGGAGCCTCGAAAAGTCAGCCCAGCTGCAAGCCCAAGAGATTCTGGCGATCATGCGCGAGGGCGGCATCTTTCATGATTGCCTGCGCCGCGAACAGCAACTGAGGGCTGAAGCCAACGCTCTTCCCGTCAGCAAGCTTTATGCGTCGCGGCGCTCGACCTTCCTGCCGTCGCTGGACCCTGAGCAGGTTAATCCGTCCAATCCGGATTTCGCGAAGCAGACCAAGTTCGCCATCGAGAGTGCCTTCAATGATCTGAATTCTCTATCTGGCACCGTCGCCAATGCGTCCGACCACAGATTTGAAGTGGATGCGGATACGCTGCAGGCCGGGCTGCTGAAAAGCCGGAAACTTCTGAACGCGTATTTCGCGCAGGTCCGAAAGGCCTCAGGTGATTACATTGCAGTCGACATGGGCCCCAACGGAACCATTCACTCGCAGCTTCATCGGGCCCTTGACGAACCGCCCAGGCATTGTCTGCTGTTTTATGCGATGGAAGGCGCCTACAAGAAAGGGCTGTCCAGTTCGGTCTCGGCCTTCCTTCCTTTCACGGAGCAAACCGCGCGCTCGATGCGAACGGTGAACCGGGCCTGCCACCTGATCGAAGCCGTGCTGGTCGGACAAGAGAAGAGCACGATCGGCTATGTCAGCGACGATGCCGGCGCGATCCTGCCGGTCACGCACGGTATCGATCACGATGATCAGTATCACAGTTTGATCGACGCCTTCGAGCAGGGTGTGCAGAACTACCAGCACTGGAGCAGCTTGCTGGGCGCCGCCGAGCATAGCTGGAACCATCGCATTGCCTTCATCAAGGTGCTGGAACGCCTGATCGGCATGCCGGACAAGAACGAGGTTCGCTGGCTGAATGCCTTGGTACATGAAGAGAGCTTCACTGCGCTGGAGAGTTACCACATGGTGCATGAAGGAAGCGTCGCCGAGTTGAATGAAATCGGCCTGACCGAGTTTTGGCGCAAGCTGGCGAAGAACCCGTATGCGTTTTATGAAACAGTGCCCTGGCCGCAGGGCCTGGTCACGATGGTGGACAGCGAATGGATTCTCGACGCCCTGCAAGTCGATGTGAGCGACGCAACGCATGAATATGCGATCGAGGACATCGTCAGCCAGCTCAAGGAACAGCGTATCGACTGCGTGAACATTTACGGTGCCGGCGAGTTCTTTCAGGAGCTGAAGCCCAGGCTCAAGAGCGAGGGCATCCGTATCAATGCCATCTTCGATTCCAAGGCAAAGCACTTGGGCAGCTTTGAAGTCGATGGAATCAGCGTGCATTCGCCGGAAATTCTTCACACCTGTGGTGGGTTTCCGTTTGTGATTGCGTCGAACGCGTTTGTCCGGCAAATAAAGGCGGTGATCGAGGGGCAGGGCATCGACCGAAATCAGATCATCCACTGCTGATAAAGCAAAGCAAATATTTACGGAAGCAGGCCGATGTTATTGAATTCGGGTAAGCCAAAAAGAATTGTAGTCACGGCGGATTTTCTGAGGCCGAAGCCAGAGGCCGCATCCGGTGCTACGGCAGCAAACTCGCTATGGTTGCGACGGTCTGTTGAAACGCCGCTGCGGGACGTGACTGCCCTGCCCATCGAAGAAGTAAATTGGGGCGCCGGGTTCGACACCGAAAAGTTTTATCGGGCCCAGGGCGTTGATCTGAATCTCGATGGTTGGGCCAGACTTCATTACCAGCAGATGCTTGAGCCTACGGCCGAGCAGATGCTCCATGACGCGTTCAACGAATCGCTGGTGATCTCGTGCGAGCTTCCGATGTGTGTGGTCCGGGCTTTGACGCGCCTGAACATTCCTGTCATCGACACCGTCGGGTATCCGCTGCGTTTTCTGGAAGACCATTTGAATGCCTGGAGAACGAATCATCCATCGATCGCAGAAAAAATGGAGACGTACCGATTCGACCTTCGGTACGCGTACTACCAGGCTGGCTTGATTCGCGCGAAGTCCGTCTGGATGGAATCCCTGGACACTCCGCCCGGAACTGCCGTCCTGATCGGACAAGTCAGTAACGATAAAGCGCTGATCCACAAAACCCAGGGTCGCTTTCTTTCCCTGGCTGACTTTGGTGACCCAATCGAAGATCTGGTCAGGCGTCACTCCCGGGTTTTATACAAGCCGCATCCGTACGCAGGAGCGGAAAATAACCAGAACATACTGAAGCGTTTTCCCAGTATTGAGCTTACGAGCGCCAACTACTATTGGCTGGCATCGCAGGACAATGTGACGGACATCTACGCCATCAGTTCGGGAACCTGTTCCGAGGCTCCCTATTTCGGTAAAAGCGGAAACTTCTTTTACGAGCCTTTGTATGTGCTCGACGCAGAAGACCCGCTGTCGAAAGGTGCCATTTCGTCGCCAATTCCGGTTGCGCAGGACTGGCTCTGGCCAGAGTTCTGGCAAAGCGTGCTTTCCCCCGTCACTGAAACCCGATGGCAGGGCATGCAGGCGGCACCGTTCAGAGCCAACAGAATCCGCAGAACCTTGAACGCCGATTGGGGATTTGGCGTCATCGACAGGGTAAGCGCTGCAGGTTTCAAGTAATCCGACAGGAATTTAAGTGCATGGAAACCGCTGAATTGAGTCTTGCGTCAGACAACGAAGTTGAAGACAGCATCGACGCACATTCCCTGAGCCTCAGGGACCGGGCCGACATTGTTGTCAAATACATGTATGCAGCCCGGAAGCTGAATCGCGCCCCCGATTTCCTTGATGGCGTTGACGTCAGCCGACTGTACAGGCAGCACATTCACATCCGAACCGGTGGCCAGGAACCCGGCGATGAGGCCCGCAAAGGTTCACTGCAGGATTTTGTGGATCAATTCGATGAGCTGATTGAATCTGTCAGAGTCCGGGGATTTATCAAGGGGAACGCAATACCCCTGTCCAGTCAGAACAATCTTCCCGTCAATGGCGCTCATCGTATCGCTACCGCGCTGGCGCTGGGCTGCAAGATTCCGACGATCAGGCGCGATTTTCCCGGTGGATTATGGGACGTCAACTGGTTCATGAACGCCGGCTTCCGACAGGAAGAAATCAATCTGATTCTGAAGGCGATCGCTTTTTTGAAGCCTGAAAAATTTCTGGTGTCGATCCTGTGGAGCCCCGTCGAGGAAGCGTGGGATCAGATTCAGAGCGAGATTGATGCAAAGGCGCCTGTTCTGTTCAGCAGAACCCTGAATCTTGCGCGGGATTCATTCGAAGAAATGGTTTGCGACATTTACAGCTTCGATTGGGGCCCCGAGGTCGGTCAGAATATATTGCGGAAAATTTCGCTGCTGCGCGAATTTCCTTCAAAAGTAAGATTGGTCTTCAGCGAAGTCGACTCCGCGCAGGGGACGCATTGCGGCAGGCAATTGAAAGAGGAAATCCGCACTAAATACTCCGGCATGTCACCGCTGGATCACTTCACGACGGTTCATGTCAGCGAATCACCCGCGGAAACGAATCATCTGCTGAATATTTTTTGCAGCGAAAACAATCTGTTCCATTTGTCGCGCAGAAAACGCCTTCGTCCGGAGTTCGTGACCATGCTCGCAAACTATGTCGCCGTTCTGCGCGCCCATCAGCTCAATCCGGCCGATTGCTGTGTGGTCGGCGGCGCGGCTGTTGATGTGCTTGGCCTTCGGAGCGCTGATGATGTCGACTTTACGCTGCGAGAGGCGATCAGGTTCGCGCGCTTTAATGGCGGTGTGACCAGGCTCGACGGCGGGGTGGATGTCGTTGCATTCAACTACCCGCGGAGTTTCTCTGACGAGGCGCCGCTGACAGACGAGCATATAATCAAGCGACCCGCTCATCACTTCTTCGCGCGCGGCTTGAAGTTCGTCGACCCTTCCGTAGCACTGACGAGAAGGCAGCATCAGAGGCGCGAAAAGGATCTCCGGGATCTGAAGTCGCTGGCCCGATATCTGGACAGCTAAAGCCTCTCCTTTTTTGAGAAATCCATCATTCCCAATGCTTAGAACTGTAAATTCTTTTATCTATCAGCGCGTTCTCGAGCAAGGAATGCCGAATCCCGACATCCCATGCTACGTACACGAAAGTTACAGCCAGTGTTATGAAGATACGATCCTGGACGGGCTGGTTCGGGCCTACCTGATCAGGCATCAAATCGATGCCAGCAAGCTGGCGTATCTGGACATCGGGGCAAATCACCCGATTGCGACCAGCAACACCTATTTGCTGCATATTTTTCACGGGATCTGCGGGATTCTGGTGGATGCCAATCCCGAGCTTATTCCTGCGCTCAAGAAATTTCGTCCGCGTGATGAGGTGGTTCACGCAGCCGTCACCAACACCGATGAGGCGTGCGTGACTTTGTATCTGGGCGAAAAAAATGAGCTTTCAAGCCTGAGCAAAGAATTCTTGCAAGCCTGGGATGGGACCGAGCCGCGGAAAAGCGTTTCTGTACCAACCGTGAGGGTGATGAACCTGCTGAAAAAGCTCAGCGGGAAGCAGATTCTTCTTAGTGTAGACGTCGAAGGATTCGACCGGCAAATTCTGGAAGATATCGATTACTCAGCCGTGAAACCGTTTGCGATCGTGGTCGAGCACAATGACCACTTCGACCCTGCCAACGGCCAGGCCATCATCGATTTTCTTTCTGCTCGCGGATACTTCCTGTACGCAAAAACTAATGTGAATTTTATTTTTTCACTCAATTAGTCTTGCTTACCTGTCGCCTAAGACTTTGCCCTCAAGGAAGCCGAAGGTCTGCGCCGTGCCCGAAATGAAGCTCACAGTCCTGAGGTTTTCGTCTACCGGGAAAAGCTTCTGCAGATTGCCGGCCTCCCTGGCGATCAACAGCCCGGCGCTGACGTCCCAGACCTTGTTCGCTCTGCCCCAGCACCCGTTAAACCGCCCCTCGGCAAGATAGGCCAGGTTCAGCGCCGCCGATCCGGTGCGCAGGCAGCCGCGGGTCGCATCGTTGACCGCCGCGAACTCGAGGAATTCTTGCGCACGCGTCTCGGGCGCGTGGTTGCGGCCCGAGAACGAGGCGGCGAACAGCGCGTCTTCAGGCGCCCGGTCGACGACGGTCAGCCGGCGCTCGTTTTTGTACGCGCCGTCGCCTTCACCGGCGAAGTAAAGTTCGTCCGACAGCGGTGCGTAAATTGCTGCGGCAATCGTGCGGCCGTCCTGCATCAATGCGACCGAGCTGCAGAAGAAGGGCACGCCATGCACGTAGTTGACGGTGCCATCCAGTGCATCCACGATCCAGCACAGTGAGGTGCTCGTGCCGGGAATGAAGCCGGTTTCTTCGGTCAGTACCGGGATGTCCGTGCTGCGCTGCTTCAGGAAGCCGATCGCTTTCGCTTCAGCGCCCTGGTCGGCATCACTGACGATATCGCGGAAGGACTCCTTGACCTTCACGTCGAGCGGGTCATTCCTGCGGGCGAGCAGTTCCTTCCCGGCCTGCATCACGGCTCCGATGGCTATCTCAATGTACGCTTCGTTTTGCATGTTTCATGCCTTCTATGGTCAGTGCGAGGCGGTCCCAGTTCGACTGCAATTGCAGGAACAGTGCCTCGCCGGCGTTGATGCGCAAGATCGTCGTCATGAATTCCGACGGCGACAGGCTGCGGCGCAGCATCGCGATGTGGGCGTCCGGGTCAATCGCGCTGTCGAAGCAGATGGCCGCCATGATCCCCAGCAGGACGTTTTCCGGAACGATGCCCTTGCTGAGGCAGAGCTGGGCAGCGCCCAGCAGGCGGTCGTTCGGCGCGAGCTTGCGGAATGGTTCGCGCGCTACACGCGCGATCGGGTCATACAGCAGCTTGTTGCTGAAGCGGCTCAGTTCTTTTTGCTGGTAGTAGGTGATGAAATTTTCATCAATTCCGCCATCGGCCATCAGCATCCGGGCCATTTCATTCATCGCGCCCTCGACGATTTTGGCAATGCCATCGACTTCCATCGATTCATGCAGGTAGTTCGCGCCGGCGATATTGCCCAGGTAGGCCGCGATGCAGTGCGGGGTGTTGTGAATGTAGAGTTTGGCCATCCATTGACGATGCATCTCTTCCGTGCTGACAAAATGGCAGTCTGCCGGCAGGTGCTTCATTGAATCTTCAATGAAGCACTCGCCCGACTCGGTGATGATGGCCAGTGGATCGCGGCGCTTCAGCGCATCATTTGCAGTGCTCGATGAGATGACATCAGGAATCGCAAAAACGATATTTTCCTTGCCGGTCTTGGTGCGCATGAGGGCGGGCAGGCTGGCGTCATTCTCGCAGCAGATCACGGGCGCCCGCGCGCTGGACAGCTGGGGGCGCAGCTTCAGGAAATTGCGGGGGCCGACAGCGGTGACGATCAGGTCGGCTTTGTCGAGCGCGCGCGCTTCCTGCCCGGGCAGGAAGCAGGCCTCGACCTCGACGCTGCGCGATACATAGTCACCCCCGGAAGTCATGAAACTGCTGAAGTGCTGGCGGCGCGCCAGCTCGGCCTGCAGTGCAGGATCGGACTCGACGTAAAGATAGCGATACTGATCCGGATGAAAAACCCAGGGCAGGTAGCCGCGGCCGATCGCGCCGGCGCCGTAGATCAGGAGATTTTTTTTCGTCATGGTCAACTGTTCGCAGTTTCGATCAACAGGGTCTGCTCGACGGCATGGATCACCGCGTTCGCCTTCTCGCTGTCGGTGGCGGTGGCGATGATGAAGCAGACTCGCTTGGTGCAGTCGGTATAGGCTTCGACCAGGTCGCCTTCCTGCTTCCTCAGCACAATGTGTTCGACGCCTTCGATTGCGCGCGCGGCGTCGAGGTTGCGAATGGCCGTGATTTTTCCCTGTGCCGGCCACAGGCTTCGGCTGACGCCTGCCTTGTTCCAACGGGGCTGCAGCAATGTCTCGGGAAAGCGTTCGCCGATCGCCGTCAGGATCGCTGCCCGGATCACGTTCTTGCCGGTCGTGCGTGGCACCAGGTACTGGCAGTCAAACCCGCCGGATAGCCGCACCGTCATTTCGATGATGCGTGGTCCTTCCGGCGTCAGGATGAAGTCATATTTCGCGGCGCCTATCCGGATGCCGATGGCGGTGGCTACCGCTTTCGCGATCGCATACATCGTCTCCTGCACGGTATCCGGCAGCGAGGACGGATGATTCAATCCCGTTTCCAGCGCGTAGCCCTGACGCTTGTCGAAAAGTCGGTCGGTAATGAAGCAGGGATGGAACCTGCCATCGATATCGAACAGCGTCTCTACGGTCTGTTCCGGGCCACTCCAGAAGGATTCAATCAGGGCGCGGCCAGAGGCCGACACAGCGATTGCTTCGCGTGCGGTTTCACGCAGCGCTGTATCGTCGGGCGCATGGAAGATGCGCGTGCCGCGACTGCCGCTGCTGTCGGTATTCTTGATGATCAGCGGATAGCCGATGTCCGCAGCGATGGCAGGCAGCTGATCCAGCTCGCCGGCCGTGACGGACGCGAATTTCGGTACCGGGAAGCCCAGCGACTGCAGCTTCTCACGGAAGGCGTGCTTGTCATGCACCAGCCGCGCAATCGCGGGGTCCACGCCCGGCAAGGCTAGCGCGTGCGCTATCGCGGCCATGGTTTCGGGCGCATCGATGCCGGCGGCAAGCACACCGGCGATACGCAGGCCTTGCGCGATCAGGTCGCGCGCCGCCTGGACATGGGCGTCGATGTCGAAAATATCCAGCGGAAAAAACAGGTCGGCGTGCGGTACGCAGGCGCAGTGGGGGTTCAGGTCGCTGCAGATCACTTTCAAGCCGAGAGCTTTCGCCTCGGCGATCACGGGGATCTGCATCTCGCCGCCGCCGATAACCCAGAAATAGCGGGCGCCGTCATGCGGGTTCATGAATCGGTCTCCTGGTACGGGTAATAGCTGTCGCAATGCGCGACAGTCCGCGGCCATCAATCAGCCGCATGGCCTTGTCGCGCATCTGCTGGCGCAAGCCTGGGTTCCGGATAAGGTCGGACAGTGCCTGCGAGATCTTGGTCGTGCTGACGCGGTCATGCACGCCCAGGACGGTTGCGATGCCTTCGCTGGCGAGGCCTGCCGCAGATTCGGCATGATCGTCGCTCAGGCACAGGTAAACCGCGGGTACGCCGACGCAGGCGAGTTCGTAGGCGGTCGCGCCAAACGACGCGATCGCCAAGTCACTGTCGCGCATCAGGCTGGCCATCGATTCTGGCGAGCGGACGATGCGGAATGGGCGGCGGCTTGTCTGCAGGCGGTTTGCCAGCGCGTGTTCATGTTGAAAACCGGGCCCGAGGACGATGGTGGTATCGAATCGCGCGTCGATGTCGTCGAGCGCATCGACGGCCCGCAGTGTGATGCCGGCCGGATCTGAACCACCCATCGTGACGAGCACTGCAGGGTATTCGCGGTTCGCCGCTTGTTCGGAAGCGTTCGGCCGCGCCGCCAGGAATTCCGGTCGCAGCGGGATCCAGTCCCAGCCGCTGTAAAGCTTCCCGCGAAAGCCGTCCCAGGTCAGTCGCTTCAATTGCGGAATCGGCGGGTAGATGGCGAGGTCGGCGGCGAGCCTGCGCTCGCTCAGATCGTCGAGGCAGATGATAGGCAAGCCCTGGTCGGACAAGGCATTGAGCGCCGCTCGGTCGAGCGCGGTGCGAACGTCCAGCAGCAGTGCGTCGGCTGCCTCGGACGCAAGCAGCGTTGACAGCTCGCGCGCTTCGGCGCCGTCGTCATCGGTGTCGATGGTGACGACCCGGAATCCGCGCTGGCGCGGTACGGCATTGCCCTGTTCGTCAGGCTTCATTGCAAACACGATCTGCCAGCCGTCCTGTTGCTGCATTTGCCCGGCGATCGCCGTGCAGCGCATGACATGCCCATAGCCCAGGGCAGCGGAGGCGTCACAGCGGATGATCGCGCGCGGGGCCATGATGCTCAGGCGGCCGCTGCGGTGGCGGAGAGATATCGCAGACGGGTCGCTTTCAGCGGCCGCAGTCCGTCGGTCGGATCGGCGCGCCATTCACGGTCCGGCAGCTCGGCGGGTGAGGGCTTTTTTTCGCCGCTGCCATCAGCAAGGGTCCAGTCGCTTGCGACTTCTGCCGCGGCTTGCCGCATCGCGGAAGCTATCTGTCCGGGCAGCCAGCAGTGGCCGGTCTTGTACTCGTCGCCGCTACCATCCAGATCGAGATGGAACTCGATGACTTTGGCTCCCCAGTGCTGAACCGCACGGGTGATGACCTGCGCATCGACGCTGTGGTCAGACCAGCCGACCGGGCAAGCGAATTCGTCGCGCAAGGTGGCGATGGCTGCCAGATTGCATTCGTCAACCGGTGTCGGATAACCGGAGATGCAGTGCAGCAGGGTCAGGTCTTTGCATCCGGCGGATTTCAGCACGCCGACGGCATGCGCGATCTCGCTCATGCTCGCCATACCGGTCGACAGCACGATGGGCTTGCCGGTACGTGCGCACCGCACCAGCAGATCGTCCCACATCAATTCGTACGACGCGATCTTGTAGAAATCGACATAGGGTTCCAGCTCGGCGACGGCGTCGAGGTAGAACGGCGTGCAAGAAAACTGCAGGCCGCGCGCGTGCGTGTGCCGCGCCAATGCGGGCAGGAAGGCAACCGGCAATTCCCAGGCGCTGCGGGCTTGCAGTTCCGGCCTGGCGGCGCGGACTTCCGCCGAGAACAGCTGGTCGATCTTGAACAGCTGGAATTTGACCGACTGGCAGCCGATGTCAGCCGCGCTGTCGATGAACGCGATGCAGCGGTCGAGGTCGCTATGGTGATTGCTCGACACTTCAGCGATGAAATGGGTCGTCATGCGGGCTCGAATGCAGGATCGATATGTTCGCGGATCAGCGAACGTATGCTGTCGATGGAAAGGAACTCCGTATTGCTGCCGGAGTTGTAGGAAAACCCGTCGCCTACCCGCTGCGCGCGCTGGCGCTCCAGATAATCCTGCATCTGGCTTGCGCCGCCGGCCGACAGGATCGCGTAGTAGGGGCCAAGATCGACGGTGTTCGGGCTGTCGCTCTCGGTGATCATTTCCTCATGCAGCTTTTCGCCCGGACGTATGCCGACGATCTGGTGTTCGCAGTTCGGTCCGACCGCACGCGCCACGTCCATCACCCGATACGACGGAATTTTCGGTATGAAGATCTCGCCGCCCAGCGCATGCTCCAGCGCCCAGAACACCATCTCGACTCCGTCTTCCAGCGAGATATTGAAGCGTGTCATGTTCGGGTCCGTGATCGGCAGCACGCCGTTCTTGACCTGATTCAGGAAGAACGGGATGACCGAACCGCGCGAGCCCATCACATTGCCGTAGCGAACCACGGAAAAGCGCAAGTCGCGGTCGCCACGGAAGTTGTTGGCTGCGACGAACAGCTTGTCGCTGCAGAGCTTGGTCGCGCCATACAAATTGATCGGTGCGGCAGCCTTGTCGGTCGACAGCGCGACCACGCGCTTGACGCCCTTGTCCATGCAGGCGTCGATCAGGTTCTGCGCGCCCAGCACATTGGTCTTGATGAACTCAAACGGGTTGTATTCGGCAGCCGGCACCTGCTTGAGCGCCGCCGCATGGACCACGGTATCAATGCCCTCGAGCGCGCGTTGCAGGCGGGCAGCGTCGCGTACATCGCCGAGAAAGAACCGTAGCGCCGGGTACTTCGAGCTCGGGAACTCTTGCGCCATCTCATACTGCTTGAGCTCATCCCGGCTGAACACGACCAGCCGCTTTACCCGCGGGCAATGCTCAAGCACGGTACGCACAAAGGCTTTCCCGAACGAGCCGGTGCCTCCGGTGATGAGGATGGATCGGTCGCAGATAGAGCGGTCGATAGGTTGTACTCGCATATCCATGGTTTCGACACCTGAAGTTTCTTCGCGGGCATGGAATGCATGAAATGTGCCAATTTCAGGATTATCTCTAAGCGTATGTTTTTAAACAGAAATTGATCGATGCTGACGAAAATCCGACGTCGCTTTCTGGCAGGCAAGCAGGGGGTCGGCAGCCATTTGCCGCGGCGGCAAAGTCGCGGCATGAAATTGCCACGCGGCAAACAAGCGGGGGAATTCGGCGCGAAAACAGCGTGCCCTGTCGGTTTACAGAGGGATTTCTTTAATGTTACGGCGGCGAATTTGTCGATGAATGGGGGGCGATTTCAGCTGGCATCCGAATTGCTTAATGATCGGCAAGCCGAGTTGCTTTCCGATTGAAAGCTTCCGAACTTTGCTCAATGAACCAATAACAGGAGTCAACTATGTCGAATCTCGCCCAAGTCATGATTTCCCTCGCCGAGGACGGACACCACTTGAGCGTGACCCAAGTGTCGCGCTACACGCCTGAAGAATTTCGCGTCGCGATCCAGGCGCTGATGGGTGAGGGGCATGATGCGCTGGCCTATGCATTGGGCGATGCGGGCCTGGCGATTTATCCCGACAGCGAGGACATCCTTGCGATCACCAGCCTGCTGGCCGTGGTGCGCGAAGACTGGCCGCAAGCGGTGGACCTGCTGAAGCAACTGATGGATATGCAGGGATCCGCAGTCACTGTATTTACCCATTCGATGCTGATCCGCTCGCTGCGCTGCAATCTGGACCTGGCTGAGGCCTTCGCGGCTTGCGGCACGGCGCTGGCGATCTATCCGGATCATCCGGAGCTGTTGAAAGAGTATGACGCGCTGGCCAGCGCTCTGGGCCTGGGTGCGGTGCGTAAATAAGTGAGGCGGCAAGGCGGCAAAGTCCTGCCGGATTACCGACAATCCTTGCCTCCACGAGTTTCACTGATGAAAAACGTAGCAGTAAAATTTCTTAAGCAATTGAATTAATTAGTTATTTTTATCTGGCACGGCGTTTGCATGGTCTGTGGTCACCATGGGCATAAAGCCCTCGACCTGACAAGCAGCACCAAGACGCCGTAAGGAGAAATCAAGCATGGCAGTCATCAACACCAACGTAAAAGCGCTCTTTTCGCAAGCGGCCCTGAAGCGCACCGAGGGCTCAATGTCCCAGGCGATGGCGCAGCTGTCGACCGGCAAGCGCATCAATACTGCGGCTGACGATGCTGCCGGCCTGGCGATTGCGACGCGCATGACGCACCAGATCCGCAGCCTGAATCAGGCGGTGCGAAATGCGGGCGATGCCATCAACCTGATCCAGACCGCCGAAGGGGCGACCAATGTGATCACGGACATGATGCAGCGCATGCGTGAACTCGCGATCCAGGCGGTCAACGATACGAACGACAGCGCGCAGCGAAGCTATCTCGATCTCGAATTCCAGCAGCTGAAGGCTGAGATCGTGCATATCGCCGAGTCGACCGAATGGAACGGCTTCCCCATGCTCAACGGCACGGCGGGCGAGCGCGTCGGCGAGATGCCGGTCTACAAGGCCACTTCGGCGAGCCGGCTGGCGGATGTGTATGCGCCGCGCTTCTCGGTGGCTGGCACGGGCGCTCCCGAGCAGCAGCAACTGACGTTTGACGTGGCGAGCCTGGCCGGTACCGGCGGCACGCTGACTGTCGATGGCGTCAGCGTGACCCTGACAGGCAGTGAGACCGCCCAGGAAGTAGCCGATGCGGTCAAGACCGCGTTGAGGACGGACTGGGATGCGGATCCGGCCAAGAAGGACCGCGAACTGTCTGCCACAACGGCCGACGGCGAACTCACCGTCACCTTCGGCGCGGCAGAGCAGAACGTGTCGCCGCTGCAGATCGGTGCCGGCGCCACCGGCGTGGCGACGACCATCGATACACTGCGTCAGGCCATTACCACCGCAGACCAGAATTTCCCGACCGGCGGCGCTTTCCGCAGCACCGGCGCGTTCAATATCACCTACGATCCGAGCGCTGCCGACAAGGTCGTTGCCACTTTCGTGGCCAGCGACAACAAGACCTTCACGATGCTCGGCGAGGAATCCGCCGCTGACGGCACGATTACCTTCAAGGCGGCCGACGGCCGCAACAGCGAGGTGATCACGCAGGACCTCGTTTACACATTCAAGAACTATCTCGGCAATACCGAGCCGCTCTCCAGCCGCAAGGTGGATCTGTCGATCGACGTCGGCGCCGGTGTTCCGGCGCTGCAGACCGGCGACCTGATCATCAACGGCATCGATGTCGGCGCCACCAGCGCCGCTGACGACATGCTGTCGCCGGCTGGCAATGCTGCCGGCAGCGCGATCGCGATCGCGGCGGCCATCAACCGGATGGCCGGCGACGTTGGCCAGAACATTGGTGAAGTGCAGTCGCTGGTCTTTAACGGCACGCCGGTCGCCGGGCAGACCATCAATGTCGGCGGCCTGAACATCCAGCTGAGCTCGAACGAAAAAACCGCAGCACAGGCCACCGCGAAAATCGCTGCCGAACTGCGTTCGAGCACGATGTTCGGCAGCTCGACCAACCGTACCGTCACTTACGCACCGGGCGGCACCGAGATCAAGATCAGCTTCCCGGTAGGCGAGGGCGATGTGCCCAGCACGGTCATCACGGCGGGTTCGTCGGGCCTGCAGGCGGTCGTCAATACGGATCAGTCTTTCACTACCGTACGCGGCGGCACCGGCGTCTGGGCGAAGGTCAATGAGAACGTGTTTACCGGCCAGTCGATGGAATCCGGCAGCACGATGAAGGGCGTTGTCTATATCAACGGCTACGCATCGGCGGACATCAGCACCGTCTTGAACAATCCCCGCGCGACCCGTATGCAGGTGGTCGACGCGATCAATGCCTTGTCGGCCAAGACCGGCGTAAAGGCAGTTGATACCGGTTTCGACTCCAAGGGCATCACCCTGCTGGCTGCGGACGGCCGCAACATCGAGGTCCGCTTCGATACGGCAGAAGACGCGACCGAGTTCGGCCAGCGCATCGGCCTGCGTCAGGGCGTGCAAACCAGTACCTATTCGCTGGAATCCAAGATTCCTGCGCCGGTCATGGTCACGTCGGCGGCCACCGGCAAGATCGAGCGCTCCGGCCTGATCGAAGGCAATTTCAGCAAGAACCAGTCCGTGTTCAATACGGCACCGCGACCGCTGGTACAGGCGCCATTGGCGCAGACCATGGCGATCTCGCTGACCGGTGTGGGCGAGGACGACATCTATACCGTGGTGGTCAATGGCCACTCCTACAACAGCACGGCCACGGCGCTGACTGCCGAGGCCAAGCGTAACGAACTGATCGATCTGATCAACGCAGATTCGACCAAGAACGGCGTGACGGCAGCAGCTGGCAGCACCAGCAGCGAGCTGCAGCTGGTCGCGAAGACGGCAGGCAGTCCGTTCACGCTGACTGTCTCCGGCGACGCGGACAATACCGGCGTGATCAACTCGGAAACGCTGCAAGAGAACCAGATCGCGCAGTCGAAGCCGCTGAACCTGAATGACCTCGTCATCAATGGCGTCAAGATTCGTGCGACCACGACGGCCGATGATCTGACCTACGCATCGCCTGCTGCCAGCAGCGACCAGAGCGCCAGCGCGCTGGCGATTGCCGCGGCGATCAATTCGCACAGCCCGGAGACCGGTGTGCGTGCGCAGGCCAACCCGGTCGTGATCAAGGGCTTGCCGGCATCGACGCTGCTGCCGGCCATCGATACGGCCGACAACAATGATTTCTACGATCTGTACATCAACGGCATCAAGGTGTCGGTACAGTTCGAGCAAAACGAAGATCCGCGCCAGCGCTCGGACAAAGTCGTCGCAGCGATCAACCAGGCAACCGGCCGCCATGGCGTCACCGCAAGCAACAATGGCGGCGGCGTCACGCTGGAGTCGGACGGCCGTAATCTGTCGGTGTGGTTCGATTCCAGCCGCAAGGATGTGACGGCGGCCAGCTTCGGTCTTGATCAGGGCGGCGCCACGGCGCAGGTTTCGAAGATCAGCCTGGCCGGTAGCGCCACGGCCGGAGGCGCTCTGTACGGGGTGCAGATCAACGGTGTGTATGTCGTTGCGACAGCCGGCGCCACGGCAGCGGTGACTGCGACTGCGTTGGCCACAGCGATCAAGGCCAAGATCGACAGCGGTGAAATCACCAACGTCTCCGTCAGCATCGATGGCGGCGATATCGAGATCACGTCGACTTTGCCGGGATCGCCTTTCACCGTTAACGGCGCGACGATCAGGGATGCCAGCGGCAGTGGCGATTTCCCGGACGATTACGATCCGATCGACAACGACATCACGATGGCTTTGTCGACCGTTGCCGAGAATTCATCGGGCAACACTCTCGCCACGGCAATTTTCGGAGGCAATGCGACCTCGACCGAGGCACGGACCATGTACGGCACGGTTCGCCTGATCTCGGAGCCGGCATTGCTGCCCAAGCTGCCGTCGCCGATTGGCGCGCCTCCGTCCGACCAGGCGGAGAAGCTGAAGGCCACCGGACGTCCGTTCTCTATCGAGGTCGGTGACAAAGGATTCGAGCAGGATGGAAATTTCTCGGTACTCGGCTTCCAGCAGGGGACCTTCGGCGGCCGCTCGAGTGAAGACATGGACCCGCCGCGTGTCGGACGACTGGCCTTCCAGGTCGGCGCGTCGGCCAACCAGTACATCACCATCGACTTGGCGGATTTCGGCAAGAACGGCCTGATCACCGGCGAGCTGACCGGCGACATCGACAAGAACGTCGAAGACCGCAGCACGCGCATCCATACCCGTGAGGGCGCGCAGTCAGTGTTGCGTATTCTGGATGACTCGATGGACAAGGTGAACGCGACGCGTGCGACGATGGGTGCGGTGATGAACCGCCTCGAGCATGTCATCACGAACCTCTCCAACGTGGCGACCAACCTGTCGGAATCGCGCAGCCACATCGAGGACGCGGACTATGCGAAAGCATCGACCGAACTGGCCAAGACGCAGATCATGCAGCAGGCCGCGACGGCGGTGCTGGCCCAGGCCAACACCAGCCAGCAGTCGGTACTGAAGCTGCTGGGCGGCTAAGCCATGGCAGGGTTGGGCTATCAGCCCGACCCGCCGCGTTGTGACAAAATATCTGGATGATGTTTTGTCAAACGAGGGGCAAATGAATGAACTGGGCAAGCGCCTGGCGTTCAGGCTGGTTAGAATCGTCGTGATCGCGCTGTTGCTGCTGGTCGGCATGATCGCGCTCCATCCTGAGCGTTTCCTGCCGCCGGGCATGACGCTGGGCGACTTCTTTCAGGGCCTGTTCGGCGCGATCTTCCTCGCGCTGGTACTGGCGGCTGTGGCGACCCGCGCGTGGTTCGACTACCAGAAAAAGAAACGCGAAAAAAAATGACCGCTCCCGCCACTGAGACAGGCGCGCCGAACTGCTGGCAATGCCGCCATTTTTCGGTTAGCTGGGACCCTGATCGTCCTTATGCCTGTCGCCTGATGGGCTTCAAGAGTCGCATCACGCCAGCGCTCGAGGTATTGCGCGTCGACGGGATGCGCTGCAAGGGTTTCATGCAGAAGCCTTCCGCGGGAGCCGAGGCAGCGCATGACGCTGGTGCCCCATCTTCTTCAGCCCCCGGACCGTACTCGACCTTCAGCAAGCTCGCATGAGTCGTCTGCTGATTGCCTTTGTTTTCCTGATCGCCGCACTACCCGCTCGCGCCGACCTGTCGGCAGCGATGAAAGCCATCGAGCGCGGGCATTACGGCACGGCAGCGCGCGCGCTTAAAAAGCCGGCAGATGAAGGCAATCTTCACGCCCAGAATAATCTGGGCTATCTGTATGAACACGGACTCGGTGTTGAGCGCAGCTATTCGGAAGCGCTGCGCTGGTATGGCCGGGCCGCCGAGGACGGTCTGCCTGCCGCACAGTACAATCTCGCCACGATGTATTTGCAGGGACGCGGCGTGTTGACCGACCCGCAGTCGGCATTCAAGTGGTATCAAAGCGCCGCGAAGGCGGGTTACCCCGATGCCGAGTACATGCTCGGCGAGTGCTATCGCAGCGGCCTCGGCGTCAGGCGCGATGGCGCGCTTGCGTTGTCCTGGTACCTGAAGGCTGCGCGCGCGGGGCATGCCGGCGCGCAGCTGATGAGCGCATCGATCTTTTACACCGGGGAGGGCTGGCGGCGCGAGTTGCCGAAAGCGATGATGTGGGCCGAACTGGCCCGATTGAATGGCGAGCAGCAGGCGCTCGCGCTGATTGAGCAGATCGCGCGCCATCTCGGCGAAACCCGCAAGGCGGAAGCCATCGAGCAGGCCAGATTGTGCAGGAACAGCCAGTACCGCGATTGCCTCGAGTAATGGCGCTTGCCGGTACGGCGACGAATTTGAGGAATTCATGAAGATTTTAGTGACCGGCGCTGCCGGTTTCATCGGCATGCATGTGAGCCGCATCCTGATCGATCGCGGTGACGAGGTGCTGGGCATCGACAATTTCAACGACTATTACGACCCGGCGCTCAAGCATGCGCGCGCAGGCCGCCTGGCCGGTCGCGGTTTCACTATGCGGGAAGGGGATGTCGCCGACGCTGGTTTTGTCGAATCGGTGTTCGCGTCGTTCAAGCCGCAGCGCGTCATCCACCTCGCTGCGCAGGCCGGCGTGCGTTATTCACTGACGAATCCGGTGGCCTACATCCAGAGCAATCTGGTGGGCTTCGGTAACCTGCTCGAGGCCTGCCGCCATCATCAGGTCGAGCATCTGGTGTATGCAAGCAGCTCGAGCGTCTACGGCGCCAATACCCGGCTTCCGTTTTCCGTGCATGACAGCGTCGATCATCCGGTCAGCCTGTACGCGGCGACCAAGAAGGCCAATGAGCTGATGGCTCACAGCTATAGCCATCTGTACGGACTGCCAACCACCGGACTTCGCTATTTCACCGTCTACGGCCCCTGGGGCAGGCCGGACATGTCGCCCTGGCTATTCACGTCCGCGATCCTCGAGGGGCGCACTATCGATGTGTTCAACGAAGGCCGGATGCAGCGCGATTTCACGTTTGTCGATGACATCGCCGATGGCACGGTGCGTGTGACAGACCGCGTGCCGGCAGGTGACCCGGCCTTCGATACCGACTCGCCCGATCCCGGCAGCAGCTACGCGCCCTACAGGGTTTACAACATCGGCAATCATTCGCCGGTGCCGTTGATGGAATTCATCGGCACGCTCGAGCAGGCGCTCGGGGTGGAAGCGAACAAGCGCTTCCTGCCGATGCAAAAGGGCGATGTCGTTGCCACCTTTGCCGATGTGGCGGACCTGAGCCGGGACACCGGCTTCGCGCCCCGTACGCCTCTGGCCACGGGCTTGCAGCGCTGGGTGGCGTGGTACCGCGACTATTCGGGTAATTTATGAAGGCAGCGCGCGATCACGCCAGCTGAACGAGGCTGGTGTAGTCTGCCAGCTTGCGGTCTGCAGTCAGCAAGCGCAGCGGCTCGGTGATCGCTTGGGCGACCAGCATTCTGTCAAAAGGATCTTTGTGCAGTAGCGGCAGTCTTGCGTAAGTTATCGCATGATCCATCGTCATGGGCAGTTCGATGAAATGACTGGCGGCGATCTCGGACCTCAATTCATCGATATCGGCATCGAGCTTGCCGGTTCTGGTTTTGATCGCCGCTTCCCATAGCGATACGGCGCTGACGTGAACTTCTTCAGCAGTTTCAATCAGCTCGATTGCCTTGTTGCCCAGTTGAGGCGACTTCATCAGCCACCAGATGAAGATATGGGTATCAAGCAGGATCTTCATCTGTCCTGCCCTCGAAATAATCAAGAATGTCCTGCGGCAGCGGATCGTTGAAATCATCACTGATCCGGATTTTGCCTTTCAGTGCACCAGCTTTCCTGACGGGCTTGAGCGGCGCGAACGACACCAGCCTCGCCACCGGCTTGCCGGCACGGGCAATGACGACTTCCTCGCCTGCTTCGACGTATTCAATGAGTTTGGACAATTGGGTCTTCGCTTCGTGAATGTTGATGGGGTTCATGCCAGCCTCCGCGTCAGGATTAGCTAATGTTAGCTAATTCCGGGCGTTTGAAAAGTTTTAGCTGCTGCACGAGCGAAAAATTTGACAAATTTTTAACTCCCGTCAGGCACAACCAACAAAAACCGGAAAATTCCTGCCGCCAAACCGGCAAATTCCTGCTGTCGAGAATTCGTCGATTGCCATGCGGTTGACTTTTTCCTCCCCCCCGGCAAAGCACTGCCGATCCGACACCCGGGCTGAAAACCCGCATGTTTCCTCAGGAAAATCATTGGCATACTGATTGCTATGAAGAAACCGTCCAATGTTTTAATAGGCAATCATCGTGACGGTTCAACTCGAAAACACTCATCCGGCGCTGTGGCTCGACCCGAAGGCTGCGGTTGGCAGCGTGGAGCGCGAGCAGCTGGAAGCTGCCGGCCTGCAGCTGCTGCCGGTCGCAACGCTCGACGACCTGCGGCAAGGCCTGGCCAAGGCGCGGCTGGTGGTCATTCGCCTGATGGGCGATGTCGGCTTGCTGGAAGAGGTCAAGAAGCTCACGCAATCCTTTGGTCATGACGTACCGGTGTTGTGCCGCGTCGATCAGGGCGAGCTTGCGCTGGGCGTCGAGGCCATGCGTCGCGGGGCCTACCATGTGCTACCGGCCGATGCATGGACGGTGGATTGCTGGCGCCATGCGCTGACGATCGCGCCCAAGCGCGCCGAAGTCGCCAAGGGCGGCCCGCAGAAATTCGTGTTTGTCGATCCGAACAGCCAGCATCTGCTCGAACTGGCGCGTCGTGTCGCGCAGACCGAGGTGTCGGCGCTGGTCGTCGGCCCCACCGGCGCCGGCAAGGAAGTACTGGCGCGCGTGCTGCACGATGCATCGCCGCGCCGCAACGGACCGTTCGTCGCGTTGAATTGCGCGGCGCTGCCGGAACACCTGATCGAAGACCTGCTGTTCGGCCATGAGAAGGGCGCGTTCACCGGCGCACTGAAAGAACATCGCGGCCTGTTCGAACAGGCGAATGGCGGCACCATCTTCCTCGACGAGATCGCCGAGATGCCGTATCACCTGCAGACCAAGCTGTTGCGCGTGCTGCAGGAACGCAAGATCACCCGTCTGGGCGGCCAGGCATCGGTCGATCTCGACGTGCGACTGGTGGCTGCGACCAACAAGGATCTGCGCGAAGCCATCGCGAACCGCGAATTCCGCGAAGACCTGTATTTCCGTATCAGCGCATTCAAGCTGACCATCCTGCCGCTGCGTGAGCGTCCGGGTGACGTGCTGCCGCTGGTGATGCAATTCCTGCAGAAGTTCGGTCCGGTCGATCGCACGATTGAACTGACTGCGAGTGCGATCGATCGCCTGCAGCACTACAGCTGGCCGGGCAATGTGCGCGAATTGCAGAACGTCGTGCAGCGCGCGCTGGTGCTGTGCAACGGCGACCAGATCTCCGACAACGAACTGATGTTTGACGAAATCGATCGCCGGCCCGAGCCGCTGCCGGTTTCAACTCAATCGCAGCTGATGCAGTACGGCCAGCGCGAAGTATCGGACGCGCACCAGTTGCGCAGTCATGATCTGGGCGACCTGTCGACTGCGGTCAAGAGCAGCGAGTATCAGGCGATCATGGCCGCGATCAGCTCGACCAGGAACCGCAACGAAGCTGCGAAGAAGCTCGGCATCAGCCCGCGCTCGCTGCGCTACAAGATGGCGCAGTTTCGCGATCGCGGCATGCCGGCGATGGCCGCCGCCTGAACCGATAGGACCCGAGCGCAATGATCAACAAGATCAACAACCAGGCCAACATCGACGCGATGCTGGCCACGCTGCGTCAGCACCAGATCGACTCGACCGGCAGAACCACGCCGGGCGTACTGACGCCGCCGACGCCCGAGATCGGCAAGCCGACGTTTGGCGACGCGATCAAGTCAGCAGTCGAGCAGACCAACGCGCTGAGCAAGAATGCGGGCGCGTTGAAAGAGGCGTATGACCGCGGCGAGGACGTGCCGCTGACCGATGTCGTGCTCGCGATGCAGAAATCCTCGCTGGCCTTCGAAGCGACGCTGCAGGTGCGCAACAAGGTGCTGAAGGCGTACGAAGACATCCTGAACATGCCGGTCTGATGACCCCGACATACCCAGAACGACCAGAACCATCTGAGAGTAAACCATGGCCGAAGCGACAATGAACCCCGGTGGCCTGCCACCGAATATGCCCCCGGCGCTGCAGACCGGCGCCGCTGACCCGGGTGCCAACGGCTTGCCGGCGACCACCGGCTCGGGCAACCGCCCGCTGCCCGCAGCGATGCAGGGTGTGGCCGGCGGCTTCTCGTCGTTCCGCGACTGGATTGATGGGGCGCTTAAGCAGCCGTCGGTACGCCGCGCCGCGCTGCCGCTGGCCGTGCTGCTGATGCTGGTGGTCGCTGCGGTGATCTTCCAGTCTTCGCAGAGCACGCCGTATCGCCCGATCATGCCGGGCATGACCGAGAACGACAAGCAAGCCGCGATCGAGGCGCTAAAGGCGGCCGACTTCAAGCCCAAGGTCGATACGCAGAGCGGTCAGATCACTGTGCCGGAAGGTCGCTATCACGAGGCGCGCATCTTCCTGGCCGGTCAGGGCATTCCGAAAGAAGCGCAGCCTATCGGCATGGATTCGCTGAAGGAAAAATCGTCGATGACGACCAGCCAGTTCATGGAACAGGTGCAGTACAACACCGCCATCGAGCAGGAACTGGCGCGTTCCATCATGCAGATTTCAACGATCAAGGCTGCACGCGTGCATCTGGCCTTGCCCAAGCAGTCGGTGTTCGTGCGCGAGCGCGCCACGCCGAAAGCGTCGATCGTGGTGACGCCGCATTCCGGTCGGGGCGTGTCGACGCCGCAGGTGAAGGCAATCGTACATCTCGTGTCGTCGTCGGTGCCTTATCTGACGCCGGAGAATGTGTCCGTGGTCGATGACCAGGGCAACCTGCTGACGATGGACAATCCGGTCGATGCTGCCATGGGTCTGACTGTCGCGCAGATGTCGCACAAGCAGCGCACCGAAGAGACCTACAAGAACCGCGTGACCGAGCTGCTGGGTCCGGTGGTGGGCGAGGCGGCGGTGCAGGCGCAGGTCAACCTGACGATGGATTACACGTCGGTCGAGACCACGACCGAAGATTTTGACGACAAGGACAAAGGCGTCAAGCCGCGTTCCGAGGCGCTGAGTACCGAGCGCAAGTACAAGCTGGATCCGGAAGGCATCCCGGGCTCGATGACGAACTCGCCGCCGCCGGACGCCGACCTGACCAAGAACACGACGACTGACGAGAAGAAGCCGGCACCCAACGAAGTCGTGACGACCAAGTCGACCCGCAATTTCGAGATGGACCGCTCGGTTCGCCACACGAAGAACTCGCCGGGCGCCATCTCGCGCGTCACTGTCGCCGTCGTCGTCGCCGAGCGCCCTGCGCCGCCACCGGCCGCCGGCAAGCCGCTGGCCCCGGGCGCAGCGACCACGATTCCGTATACGAAAGAAGAACTGGACCGCATGCTGAACCTGGTTCGCAGCGCGGTCGGCTACAACGAAGAACGCGGCGACGTGGTGACCGTGGCGCCGGCTCGCTTCGAGACGCTGGCTCCTGAGCCGCCGAAGGCCTGGTACGCCGATCCGGACATTCAGAACGTGATTAAAATTGGCATCGCTGCGTTCGTGATCATCGTGTTCCTGCTGGCCGTGGTGCGTCCGATGGTGAAGGGCCCGACGATCAACCAGCAGATCATGCCGCCGTTCGGCCCGACGCCGGAAGAGGTCAGGCAGATCGAGGCGAAGGCCGCCGAAGAAGCCAGGCTTGCGCTGCAGGACAAGCTGGCCGAGGAAAAGGCCACCGAAGAGGTGAAAGCCGCCGAGCAGGCAAAAGCCGCCGAAGAGGCTGCGCGGCTGGCTGCCAACAGCGCGGCAGGCGACGAAGAGGGCGACGAGGACGAGCCCGGCGAGGACGAGATGGCGCTCGAGGAAGGCGAAAGCCTGGACGAGCTGCGCGCCCGGATGCAGGCCATGAAGCCGAAGAAGCCTGCCTTTACGGCCGACATGCTGGACACCGCCAACAGCTATGATGACAAGGTCGCGCTGATCCGCATGCTGGTCGCGCAGGAATCCGGCCGGGTGGCGCTGGTGCTGAAGAACATGGTCCGCAATTGACGACGGCCGACGACATTAACTGATTGGAAATTACCATGGCCGAAGAACAGAAAGCCGGACAGCAGCCCGTCGAACAGGCGCCCGAAGACCTCGAGGCGATGAAGGCGAAGTTCAAGCCGAAGAAAAAGAAAATGGCGATACCGACCGACATGCTGTCGGACGCCAAGAGCTACGACGACAAGTTGATGCTGGTGAAGTTCCTCACCGAGAAGGAGAAGGCCCGCGTGGTCCTGATGGTGAAGAACATGCTCAAGGGCGCCGGTAGCGCCAAAAAGAAGTAAACCCAGATTCTGAAGAAAGCAGCAACCGAGGCAAACCATGGCAGATAACGCAACCCTGACCCCACCGCAGATATCGGACGAGCTCAAGCGCGAGCTGGCCGAGATCACCAACGTGCAGCGCGCCGCCGTGCTGATGCTGCTGCTTGGCGAAGACCTGGCGTCGAATATCATCAGCTACCTTGATCCGAAAGAGGTACAGGAGCTGGGGGCGGCGATGGTGTCGGTCGCCGACATGTCGCAGGAAGCGGTGAACTGGGTGCTCGACGAATTCGTCGACATGCTGAAAAAGCAGACCAGCCTGTCGCTCGGCACCACCGAATATGTCGAGACGGTCTTGAAGCGCGCGCTCGGTCCGGACAAGGCAGCATCGGTGCTGTCGCGCATCATGCCCAACCGCGCCAGCCGCGGCCTTGAAATCCTGCAGTGGATGGATGCGCGCGCGATCGCCGAGATGATCCGCGGCGAGCATCCGCAAGTGACAGCGATCATCCTGTCAGTGCTGGAATCCGAGGTTGCCGCCGACGTGCTGGGCTTCCTGCCGGAAGAGGCGCGCGCCGAAGTCGTGCAGCGCGTCGCCAGCCTGGACACGGTGCAGCCTTCCGCGATGGAAGAGCTGGAAGCCATCATGAAGAAGCAGTTCTCGAGCAACGCGTCGGCATCGTCGTCGAGTTTTGGCGGCGTGAAGGCAGCAGCGAAGATCATGAACTTCACCAAGGTCGAGCTGGAGTCGTCCATCCTGCAGGGTGTCGGGCAGATCGACGAAGAGCTCGCGCTGCGCATTCAGGACAATATGTTCAGCTTCGAAAATCTGGCGGCGGTGGACAACCGCGGCATCCAGGCGCTGATGCGCGCGGTCGAGCCGGACCTGCTGATGATTGGCTTGAAAGGTGCGACCGAAGAGGTCAAGACCAAGTTCCTCGACAACATGTCCAGCCGTGCGCGCGGCATGTTCCTTGACGACATGGAAGCCAAGGGTCCGCTGCGCATGACCGAAGTGGAAGACGCGCAGAAAAAGATCATGCGTCAGGCGCGCAAGCTGTCCGAGAAGGGCGAGCTGATCCTGGCGTCGGGTGGAGCAGACTTTGTCTGACACGCGCACAGCGCCCAAGCGCAACGCGTGGATGCCGAACCGGATGTTCGATCCGGTCTCGAATCCGTTCGCGATCCAGAATCTGCTGGACCGCAGCGCGCCGCCTTTCAATGTCGCGCAAGACGAACGACCTGCTGCCGGGTTTGGCATCGATCCGCTGGCAGGCGGCAGCATGATCAAAGCCTTCGAAGTCGATCGACGCTTGCAGCTGCCGGACGAAGATTTTGCAGCCGATGCCGCCGCTTCGGGCGAATTCGTCACCGAAGACGCGATGTCGCACACCGGCTTTGAAGCCGAAGCCCAGTCTGAGATTGATGCGGCCTTCACCGGCAGCGCCGATGACGCAGACCACGCCGCCGAAGCCGCCGACGCCGAGCCGGAAGAGCCCGCCATAGAAGCCGCGCAGGCGGAAGTCATGACAATGCCGGCCCCCGAGCCGGAGCCAGTTCAAGCGCCGCAACCTGATTTCAGCAGCGAAGCCGTCATGCAGCAGATCGAGGCGGCGCGCGCCGAAGCGCATGCGCAGGGACTCGATGCCGGGCGGGCAGAAGGCCGCGCAGCCGAGCGACCGCTCGCCCACCAGCAGGGCTATGACGAAGGCTATGCCGCCGGTATCGCCCATGCGAAAGCCGAGTCGAAAGCCGTAGAACAGAAGCGGCAGCAGCAGGAGCACCAGGCCAAACTGGATCAGCTGCAGGCCCTGATCGATAACCTGCAGCAGCTCGCGTACAACCCGGACGCGATGTTCGAACCGATGAAGAAGCTGACGGTGCATCTGGCCGAGCAGCTGGTGCGCGGCGAGCTGACGCAGTCACCGCAGGCGATCTCGCGCCTGGTCGACAATGCATTGCGCGAGCTGAACGTTTCCGGCGACAAGGCCGTCATCATTCATCTGAATCCGGAAGATCTCGACGCCTATCGTCCGACGGTCGCCAGTTTCGGCGACAGCCTGATCCTGCGCCCCGACACCCAGCTTGAGCGCGGCAGCGTGCGCGTGTCGCTCGATGGCAGCGTGGTCGAGGACCTGATGCAACGCCGCGTCGACGGACTGAGGAAATCGATGGCGCAGGCGCCGGCGCCGAACTGGCGCGCCGGCGGCGGTTCGCTGGCCTCGCGCGTGCAGCAGGGGCAGCCAGTGGATGACGTGACCATCGTCGATCAGAACAACAAGACAGACAGCACCCTAGAGGCCGCCGCTCCGGCAGACGGCCATGCTTGAGTACGCCGATATCGTCGATCACCTGATCGCGCATACGCGCGTGCCGCCGGCCGGCCAGACCGGCACGCTGGTGCGACTGGTTGGCATGACGCTCGAAGCGCGCGGCATCATGGCGCCGCTGGGCGCCTTGTGCGAAGTTGAATCGACGATAGGCAGCCACAAAGTGCAGGCCGAAGTGGTCGGCTTCAATGACCAGACCCTGTACCTGATGCCGTTTACCGAAGCCGTCGGCATTGCGCCCGGCGCGACGGTACGCGTCATTGCCCATTCTTCCGAGGCCAGCCTCGGTCCTGAACTGCTCGGACGCGTGATCGATGCCTTCGGCGAGCCGCTCGACGGTGGCCCGAAGCCCGATTGCAAGGACAGGCTGGCCTTGCTCGGCCTGCCGCTGAACCCGATGGAGCGCGGACCGATCAATCAGGTCATCGACGTTGGCGTGAAAGCGATCAATGGCCTGCTGACGCTGGGACGCGGGCAGCGCATTGGCCTGGTCGCCGGCTCCGGCGTCGGCAAGAGCTCGCTGCTGGGCATGATTACCCGCAATACTGAAGCCGACGTGGTCGTGATCGGCCTGATCGGCGAACGCGGTCGCGAGGTGCAAGCCTTCATCAATGAGGTGCTTGGCCCCGAAGGCCGCGCTAAATCCGTCGTGATCGCAGCGCCGGCAAACGTGTCGCCGGTGATGCGCCTGAAAGCGACGCACCTGACGCACGTGATCGCCGAATACTTTCGCGATCAGGGCAAGAACGTGCTGATGCTGATGGACAGCCTGACGCGCGTGGCACACGCTCAGCGTGAAATCGGACTCGCGATCGGCGAGCCGCCGACGGCAAAAGGTTATCCGCCGTCAGTTTTTGCCTTGCTGCCCAACCTGATCGAAAGAACCGGCGTCGGCCGTCATGGCTATGGCGCGATCACGGCGATCTACACCGTGCTGGCCGAAGGCGATGATGCGCAGGACCCGATTGTCGATATCGCGCGTGCGTCGCTCGACGGACAGGTGATGTTGTCGCGCAAGCTGGCCGACGCGGCGCATTACCCGGCGATCGACCTGAATGGCTCGATCTCGCGCGTGATGCAGAATCTGGTCAGCCCCGATGACCAGAAGCTGGCTAACCGCGTTCGGCGACTGTGGTCCTTGTATCAGCAGAACCAGGACCTGATCTCGGTCGGCGCGTATGAAGCCGGATCGAATCCGGACATTGACCTGGCAATTGCGATGCGTCAGCAGCTTGAAGTCTTCCTGCAGCAGGACATGCACACGGGCGTGAATTACAAGACCACCTGGCAGGGCGTGCGGCAGCTGGCCGGCGCCTGACTGATGGGTAGCGCGCGATGAAGCCGACCACCTGGACCGTACTGACCGACAAGGCCAAGACCGCAGTGCGCGATGCGCAGCAGCAGGTCAATGAAGCGCGCCATCGGGTCGACAAGCTTGAAGGCAGCATCGCTCATCTCGATCATTTGCGTGACGATTACATTGTTCGCTACAACGAGACGCAGAAAGTCGCGCACTCGATTTCGGACACCATCACCTACCGAAGATTCCTTGAGCACCTGCGCGGCTTGCGCCGCAAGGTCGAGTCGCAGCTTCAGGATGCCCACCTGCAGGTGGCTGAAACCAAAGCCGTCCTTGCGAAAGCCCTGCGCGAACAGTCCAAGATGGAAGCGATGGTCGAGCGTGACGAGCGCAACCGCGCGCTGGCCGCAGCAAAGGTCGAGCAGCGGGCGCTGGATGAAGCGGGCTTGAGGTTGTTCAACCTGCGTTGACCGTGCCTGCGATTTTCAGAGGTTCGGCAAGCCTCTGAGGCAGACGATCGCGACAACCGTCGGCAAGGCCGCGCCCGCCAGCAGTCCCAGCGCATTGATGGCGCCGTCGTCGAAACGCGAACGCAGGATAGACGCGCCTGCCGGGTTTGGCGCGTTCGCGATGATGGTCAGCCCTCCACCGGTCACCGCGCCAGTCAATAGCGCATACCTGAACTCCTCTGACAGCCCTTCCACCAGCGAACCGAGGTAGGTCAGCGCCGCATTGTCGGTAATGGCGGTCAGCGCGGTCGCGCCGTAGTAGACCGAGCTGGCATCCATGCCCAGCAGCAGGGGCTGCAGCCACCACTGCTGCTGTCCGCCCAGCACCACCAGCCCGCCGAGGAAGAAGGCGACCAGCAGGCCTTCGCGCAGGATCAGGCGGTCCTGATGCTGCGGATACGCCGTGGCCGTTCCCATGAACAGCAGCAGCACCGCCATGAACGCCGCCGGGTGGTGGGCGAACACCACGATGCCGAGCAGGAAAAGCAGGTGGAGCAGGATCAGCGACTTCGGAGCACGGGCGATGTCTGAACGGGGAGTGGCAGGAAGCCTGCGTATCTCGCGCGCGAACAGCAGGGTCAGCACGACCGCATTGACCAGCACCGCCACGGCGGCCTTCCAGCCGATGTGGGTGGTCATGTAGGCGAGGTCGAGGTTCCACTTCGCCGCTACCATCAGCACGGGCGGCGCGGCAAACGGCGTCAGCGTGCCGCCGATGGACACGTTAACGAACAGCACGCCCAGGGCGCCATAGCGCAGTCGTGTCGATGCGTTCGGGAAGACCGTATCACGCAGCAGCAAGGCGGCCAGCGTCATGGCCGCAGGCTCGGTGATGAAGGAACCCAGCAGCGGAACCAGCGACAACGCGGTCAGGAAGAACGCGAGTTCCTTTTTCATCGGCAGCAGCCCGACGATCACATCAACCGCAACGCGCGCTGCCTGCAATACGGGCCGGCTGCCAGCGACGACCATGATGGCAAATACGAACAGCGGCTCGGTGAAATTGCGGCTGTCGAGGTAGGCGATGGCCTCCGTGCCGCTGCTCAGGATCGCCATCGCGACGATCAGGACCATCGCCCAGAACCCGAACACCACCTCGACCTCGCCCAGCAGGTGCCACACACCGGCATGCGCGGGCCGCTGGTGCGCCAGCTTCTCGAAGAATGCCGTGGAAAAAGTGTGGATCAGCGCCAGTGCGAAGAGGACGGCGGCGACGATTTGCAGCATGGTGGGGGACATGGCTATTCCTTGTTATAGCTATGGCAAGCGGGGGGAGGATAGCCGGAATCCACCTTGCAAGTAAGGTCGGTTTTGTGACGGTTCCGGGAATTTTTTTCGTGATCGGGCTGAGCTGTGCGGTAATGGCACAAAAAAAATGCCATCCGGAGATGGCATGGACTCAGGGTTGTCGCCGTATCAGAGGCCGAGCATTTTTTTCGCTTCGCCCAGCGCTTTCATGGACTCGCCGTGCTTGCCTTCCTTGTGCGCCTTCTCGCCTTCGGCTCGCAGCGATTTCACCTTGTCGAGATCTGCGCCGGACAGCCGGGTGCTCTGGAGCGCGGCATCAATGGCCTTCATCTCGTTCGGGCAATTGTGTGCCATGGCGAGCGAGGCAGCGGATAACAGCAGGGTAGCCAGCAATGTCTTCATGGGTTCCTCCTTGGGTGGGCTTGCGCTTCGAAAAATAGCAGGTTTCACAATAATTTTCAGGACGCCGAATTGGTGACGTGGTGTCAGCCTGGTTTTCTTCTTCAGCGGATGCTCAAGCCGGGATTAATTCCAGCTTCACCTTTTTTCCAAGAGCGGCAGCAGCGCTGGCTAACGTGGTCAGCGTCAGACTGCCATCTGCCTCATCGAGCAAGCGGTTCAGCGCAGCGCGGCTGGTTTTCATGCGCTTCGCGAGCTCGGTTTTAGTCATGTGCTGAGTTTTCATCTCCTCGGCGATTTGCCAAGCGATGACCCGTTTCAGTGCCACGGCCGTGGCATCTTGCAATGCCCCTTCTTCGGCAAGGAAATCGTCGAAGCGTGAGCCAATATGCTGGATGGTCATGCTTACTTCCTCTGTAATTGTCGTAGTCTGTCTCGCGCCAATGCCAAATCCGGTAGTGGCGTTGCTTGCTGCTTCTTCGATCAGCGGCCGAAAGTTCGAGAAGCCACTCGCGGACAGGTTCGCTCCCATTGCCATTGGCAAAAAAGCGGACATCGAGTAGCGGTCTCATTGAGATCAAATAGTACCAATATTGGTACGCCGCTACAAGCCAGCACACACTCGGCGGATTCACGCCCCAAAACGAGAAAGGCCGCGTCGGCGGCCTCCGGTCGTTTCAGTCGGGAGTCATTCCTCCAAAAGACTCCGCAGCATCCACGCATTTTTCTCATGGATCTGCATCCGCTGCGTCAGCAGGTCGCAAGTCGGCTGGTCGTTCGCGTCGGCCGCGACGTTGAACATCTGGCGGGCCGTACGCGCGACGGTTTCCTGACCCTCGATCAGCTCGATGATCATCTCGCGCGCTTTCGGCAGGCCGGGACTGGGCTTGATCGATGTCAGCTTGGCGAAGGCTTCATAGGTGCCCGGTGCCGGCGAACCCATGGAGCGGATGCGCTCGGCGATCAGGTCGACGGCGGTCCACTGCTCGGTATAGAAATCCATGAACAGCAGGTGCAGCGTCTGGAACATTGGGCCGGTCACGTTCCAGTGAAAGTTGTGGGTCTTCAGGTAGAGCGTGTAAGTATCGGCGAGCAGATGCTTCAGGCCGTCGACGATCTTGCTGCGGTCGGCGTCACCGATGCCGAAATCAATTGCAGGTACTTTGCTGGTTGCCATGGCTTCTCCTTTTCAGTATCCCGGGGCGGTCGTGTCGGTTCAATGAAGCAAACTTTAGCAATAGCTATCAATAATTAATAATTGATTGTTTTTATCTATTAAATAGTCGCTGCTCCGGCAGTCGGATTTTCAATATTGAAACCTGCGATGCCAGACCAACGCTTGAGTCGAAACAATGAATGAGTACGCCCTGCCAGGCGGCAGGCCGTACCCATTCATTACGTATCGGGAGGGGCGGGAAACTTCGGCTGAGATTTCCCGCGGGGTGAGGGGGTCAGCGCGGGGCTTCGGTCGCCGCAGGCGCGGGCACCTCGATGGCAGGCGCGCTGATGGCTGCCGGCGATGGCATCGCCAGCGGCGCGACGCCGATCAGCCGGGCGTGCAGGTAGAACACGAAAACGGCCCAGGTGAGCGCACCGATCAGCACGGTCAGCACATTCCTTGCCATCGCCCCGGAAGGGTAGGTGGTGCCGCTGGCACGGTCGCGCCGGCGCGACTGGCGGAAGTCGACGACGGACCAGATCAGGAAAGCGCCGAACAGGACCACGTCTGCCAGATTGCCATTCGCGATCAGGTGCGCGATGGCCCAGGCTTTCACGCCGGCGACCATCGGGTGACCGAATCTGGCCTTGATGCTGTTGCGCGGCACATAGGCCGCGACGATCGAAATGAAGGCGAGCAGATTGATCAGCAGCGACAGGTGGCGCGTCCAGACCGGCGGCACCCACAGCACGACCGGCGCCAGTCTCGCATCGCCGTAGCCGATCACGATCAGCACGAAACCGATGATCGAGACGACCGTGACCAGGCCTTTCCATGGCTTTTCGCCGATCCGGGCCAGGGTGCGCGCGCGCCAGTCGTCGGCGACGATGCGCATCGAGTGCGCGCCGAGAAACAGGATCAGTCCGGCGATCAGCAGGGCCATGGTATGTTCTCCAAAAATTGGTTGCCGCAGAGTGTAACCGACAACACCATTCAAACCCGAGGTCTTCATGCAGCCCGCCGTACCAACCCGCCAGATACTCGCCGCCGTGATCGGCAATGCGCTCGAGTGGTACGACTTTGTGGTCTACGGCTTCATGACCGTGATCATCTCGCGCCTGTTCTTCCCGACCGACAGCGAATACGCGTCGCTGCTGATTGCGATGGCGACCTTTGGCGTCGGCTTTTTCATGCGGCCGGTCGGCGGCGTGCTGATTGGCATGTATGCCGACCGGCGCGGCCGCAAGGCGGCGATGCAGCTGATCATCCTGCTGATGACGGTGTCGATCGCGATGATCGCTTTCGCGCCGACGTATGCGGCCATCGGTATCGCCGCGCCGGTGATCATCGTGCTTGCACGGCTGTTGCAGGGTGCAGCCACCGGCGGCGAGTTTGCCAGCGCAACGGCCTTCCTTATCGAAAGCGCGCCGCCCGGTCGTCGCGGCTTCTTCGGATCCTTACAGATGGTGGGGCAAAGCGTCGCCGCGCTCGGCGGCGCGACCGCCGGCATGCTGGTCACGCAGGGGCTGACGCCGGAGCAGATCGACAGCTGGGGCTGGCGACTGCCTTTTCTCTTTGGCCTGCTGATCGGGCCGGTCGGCCTGTGGATGCGCCGCCATCTCGACGAGACCGAGGCCTTCGTCGACGCTACGCAAGACGCTGCCCAGCCGGTCGGGCTGATGTCGCTGCTGCGCGCGCATTTTCGCAATGTGCTGGTCTCCTTTGGTCTGGTGCTGTCGTCCACCATCATGTTCTATGTGGTGCTGATCTACATGCCGACCTATGCGAAGACCCAGCTGCAGATACCGCTGCATGACGCATTTGCGGCGCAGGTTGCGGGCCTGTTGTGCCTGACGGCGCTGATTCCGTTTTTCGGCGTCCTGTCGGACCGCATCGGCCGCCGGCCGGTGCTGCTGCTGGCGTCACTGCTGTATCTCGTGCTGCCGTATCCGCTGATGGGCTGGGTGTTGTCCGAGCCGACGCTCATGCGTCTGGCGCTGATGCAGGTCGTGCTGTGCAGCGCGATCGCGGTCGGCTTCGGCGCGATCTCGACGGCGCTGGCCGAGCAGTTCCCGGTGCGCCAGCGCTCGACCGGCCTCGCGCTGGCGTACAACGTCGCGGTCATGCTGTTTGGCGGTTTCGCGCAGCTGATCGTAACCTGGCTGATAGCCGTGACCGGCTCGCCGCTGGCGCCGGCTTACTATGTGATGTTTGGGGCGATAGTGGGACTGGTGGCTGCCATGTTCCTCGCCGATCAACGCGATGTGGAGACCATTCAATGAGACGGGCCTGGCCTGTGCTACTGGCTCTGCTGTTTGCCTCAGCGAAGGCGGACGAGGGCCCGGCCTATGGGCCCGAGCTGCAAGGCTTTGAATACCCGGCGCAGGTGCAGCGCTTCCCTGTCGAATCGCAGCGACTATCCCTGCACATGGCCTATCTCGATGTTCATCCCGAGCATCCGAACGGCCATACCGTTGTCCTGCTGCACGGGAAGAACTTCTGCGCGGCGACCTGGGAAGGCACGATGCGTTTCCTGCAGTCGCAGGGCTATCGGGTGATCGTTCCTGACCAGATCGGCTTTTGCAAGTCGAGCAAGCCGGCGACCTACCAGTACACCTTCCAGCAGCTGGCGCACAACACGACGGCGCTGCTCGATGCGCTCGGCGTGCAGCGGTTCATCGTCGTCGGCCATTCAACTGGCGGCATGCTCGCCACGCGCATCGCACTGATGTTTCCGCAGCGGGTGCAGCAGCTGTTGATGGTCAACCCCATCGGGCTGGAAGACTGGAAGGCCGAAGGCGTACCGACGCTGACTGTTGATCAATGGTTCGCTCGCGAGGCACAGGTCAGCGCGGAGCGCATCCGTCAATATGAGCGCAGTACCTATTACGTGAACGAGTGGCGACCGGAGTACGAGCGCTGGGTGCAGATGCTGGCCGGCCTGTATCGCGGACCGGGACGCGAGCTCGTCGCGTGGAACTCCGCGCTGATCTACGACATGATCTTCACGCAGCCGGTGCTTTACGAGTTCGGCCGGCTGACCGTGCCGACCTTGCTGCTGGTCGGCGAGAAAGACACGACCGCGATCGGCAAGGATATCGCGCCGCCCGACGTCAGGGCGCGGCTCGGCGATTACCCCAGGCTCGCGCGTCGCACGGCACAGGCCATTCCGGGCGCAAAGCTCGTGCTGTTCCCCGAGCTCGGTCATGCACCGCAGATGCAGGATCCCGAGCGTTTTCATTCAGCCCTGTTGCAGGGGCTGCAACCCTGACCATGATCGCGAGCCCACATGAGTACCGCACCCACCGCACAGGAACAGTTTGACGAGCAAGCGTCCGACACGCTGACGGCTGTTTACCTGACTCCTGATGTCGTTGCGCAGCGCGACAAGGTACTCGCACTGCTCGCACCGAAGGCCGGAGAAAGCGCGCTCGACATCGGTTGCGGTCCGGGGCTGACCACCGAGGCGCTGGCGAACGCAGTCGGCGCCAGCGGGCAGGTGCTGGGCGTGGACATCGCGCCGCCGATGCTTGCCATCGCGAAGCGCCGCTGCGCACACCTGCCGCAGGTGGAATTCGGCATGGCCGACGTGACCCGCCTGCCGTACCAGGAGGCGAGCTTCGACGTCGCGCTGGCTTCGCAGGTCTACGAATATGTGGAGCAGGTCGATCACGCGCTGCGGGAGCTGGCGCGCGTGATCCGTCCCGGTGGTCGTGTCGTACTGGTTGATACCGACTGGGAATCGGCAGTCTGGGCCAGCCATGATGATGCGCGCATGCGGCGCGTGATCGAGACCTGGAACGAACACATCCCGCATCCGCAGCTGCCGCGCACCTTGAAGCGCAGGATGGAAGCGGCCGGCTTCTCTCGCGTGCGGGTCGAGGTGGTGCCTTTGCTGAACCTCGCCTATGACCCGAACACCTACAGCGTCGGCATGATGGCCATGCTCGGCAACTTCGTCACCGGCAGGAACGGCTTGAGCGTTGAGGATATCGCCGCCTGGAAGGACGATGCACGTGCCATCGGCGAGGAGAACGGCTATTTCTTCAGCCTGAACCGCTATGTCTTTGTCGGCCAGCGCGACTGATCATCCTTGCCATAACGCTTCAGCGCTTCGGCGATCATTCCATGCGCGAGTTCTTCCTCGCCGATGAAAACCTTGCCCGGAATTTCCGGCCGCAGCATCGCAGCCATCGACTCGTCATGCGTGCGAACCAGAACCTGCAGCGACGGGTTCAGGCGGGTCGCGTGGCGTACGCAGGCTCGGACATCGACAGTGTCGGGTACCGCGATCACCAGCATCCCGGCCCGCGCAATGTGGGCCTGCACCAGTGCGACCGGCTCGGCAGCATCGCCGAGCACGACCGCTTTGCCCTCCGACCGCAGCCGTCCCACCAGTTCGCGATTTCGCTCGATCACCACGCTCGGCAGATCGGCCGCGTCCAGCGCGGCCGCGATTCGGCGGCCCACGCGCCCATAACCCACCAGCACTACCTGGCCTGACAGGAATTTCTGCTCGGTCGTTTCCGGCAACGCCGATAAGGCATTGATCGGCATGGCGAGTCCTCGCGCGATGGCCGAGTGTTTTTCGGCCCAGCGCTGCAGGGGATCAATCAGCGCAAACAGCAGCGGGTTGAGCGCGATCGAAAAGATGGCGCCGGCGAGGATTAAATTGCGTGCCTGCTCGGGCAGCATTTCCAGCGCGACCCCTAGGCCGGCGAGGATGAAAGAAAATTCGCCGATTTGCGCCAGGCTGGCAGATACCACCAGTGCGGTATTCAGCGGGTAGCGCAGCAACAGCACCAGAGCGGCGGCTGCGAGCGATTTGCCGGCGACAATAATGCCCAGTACCGCCAGTACCATCAGCGGGCTTTCCAGCAGGATCTTCGGGTCGAACAGCATGCCGACCGATACAAAAAACAGGACGGCGAATGCATCGCGGAGCGGCAAGGATTCCTGCGCCGCCTGATGGCTGAACTCAGATTCTCTGAGCACCATGCCCGCAAAGAAGGCGCCAAGCGCGAACGACACGCCGAACAGCGAAGCGGCGCCGACGGCGATGCCGATGGCCGCGGCGATCACGCAAAGCCGGAACAGTTCATGCGAACCGGTGCGTGCCACCATCCACAGCAGCCGGGGCAGCACCCGCAGCCCGACGATCAGCATCAGTGCGATGAAGAGCGCGACCTTCAGCAGGGTCAACCCGACCGTTTTGACCAGCTGCAGATCGACGCCCGAGTGAGCTGTCTCGCCGGACATTTCTGCCAGCGCAGGCAGCAGCACCAGCACGATCACCATGATCAGGTCTTCGACGACCAGCCAGCCGACGGCGATGCGCCCGTTCATTGAATCGAGCGCGCCGCGAGCCTCCAGCGCGCGCAGCAGAACCACGGTGCTGGCCACCGACAACGACAGGCCAAACACCAGCGCCGCAGTGATATCCCAGCCCCACCAGAGCGCCAGCGCAGCGCCCAGGGCGGTCGCGACCGCAATCTGCAGCAAGGCACCGGGCAGCGCTATGCGGCGCACTGCCAGCAGGTCGGCGACAGAGAAGTGCAGTCCGACACCGAACATCAGCAGCATTACCCCGATCTCGGCCAGCTCGGAGGCGAGATTCGTGTCAGCGACAAATCCGGGAGTGAAGGGGCCGATGGCGATGCCGGCCAATAAGTAGCCGACCAATGCCGGCATCTTCATGCGCACTGCGGCATAGCCGAAAATCAGCGCGAGACTGAATGCCGCGGCCAGCGTGGTGATGAGCGGCAGGTGATGATCCATTGGCAAATCCTGTGTCCAGACTTGCCAGAATCATAAAGGCTTAGCCCGGATCCGTGTTTTGCCGGTTGCGGCTGGCCCGCAGGTTGAACCACCAGCCCAGCACGACGACCAGCGCTGCGCCGGCAATGCCGGTCAGGCTCAGGCGGGCGCCGCCGGTGGACTGCGCCAGCAGGTCAGCCACCCAGCTGCCGCCGATTCTTTCCTTCAGCGCGATATCGGTAGAGATCATTGCGCCGCCGAGATATCCGAGCAGCGCGGCACCGGTGGTCACCAACGCCGGCACGCGATCCATGACCTTCAGTACCAGCGTGCTGCCCCAGATCACGATCGGAATGCTGACCAGGATGCCGAACGCGACCAGCACCAGCTTGTGCTCGGCACCGCCCTGGTCGGCGGCGCTGGCGACGGCCACCACATTATCGACGCTCATCACCAGATCGGCCACGACGATGGTCTTGATCGCGGTCGCGAGACGCTCGCCGCCATGGATGTGATCGAAGTCTTCGTCTTCATTCAGCATCAGCTTGACGCCTATCCACAGCAGCAGCAGGCCGCCGATGACCTTCAGCCACGGAAGATTGAGCAGGGTCACCGCGAAGGCGATCAGCGCGATGCGCACCACGATCGCGCCGACCGTGCCCCACAGGATGCCGCGCATCCGCAAATGATCGGGAAGGTGACGGCAGGCGAGGGCGATCACGATCGCATTGTCGCCACCCAGCAGGATGTCGATCAGGATGATCTGGCCGACCACCATCCAGTTCAGGGATTCGAAAAACTCGAGCATGTTCAGTTCAGTCTTTAATAAGTGGCCGGGCTTGCCGCAGTTGCCTTCGCCTTTTCCTCGCGCACCTGGCGCGCGATGTTTTCCACCTGTTCTTCGGACATGCCGAACTGCAGGCGCATTGCCTCAAGCTGCGCCGCTTCTTCGTCAGTGACGATGCCGTCGGCCAGCGCTTCGCGGATCTGCATCTCGAACAAAGCCTCGCGCCGCTCGACTTGCGTGGTGTAGGCCGTGGCGACCACGCCGGTCAGGATGGCAGCCAGTGCAATGGCGAGCACCTGCGTCAGGATCACGAGGATCGTGCCGAACATCGATACCGGATCGACGTTGCCCCAGCCGGCGATGATGGTCAGGATGTACCATTTCATCGTCGTCGGAATCGACGGGAAGACCTCGGGCTGCAGGTGGCCTTCGGCGATGTAAATCAGCGACGAGCACAGCAGGCAGGAGATCAGCAGCAGGAACAGCGCCGACGTGAATGAATCGCGCTCGGCCCGGATGGCGTCGAACAGGTCCTGCAGCGCACTATTGTAGCGCGACAGCTTGAAGATCCTCAGCAAGCGGAAGATGCGCAGCACCCGCAGGTCCAGGCCCGGGAACAGCAGCTGTGCGTAGAACGGCATGGTGCCGAAGAAGTCGATGAAGCCGTAGAAGCTGAAGATGTATTCCTTGCGGCCGCGCCATGCGCCGCCCTTGTCCCGCGCGTATTTGACGCCATAGGTCCATACGCGCAGCAGGTATTCGGCCGAGAACAGCATGACGCTGACGAAGTCGAACAGCGCGAAGGCTTCGTGCCAGGCGTCATGCATCCACTGTACCGACTCCAGGATGATCGCGACCACGTTGGCCACCACCAGGGTGGCGATGAAAATTTCACAGGCGCGGCTGGCGCGGTCGTGTACCGATCCTTCAAGGATCTCGAACAGGCGTTGTTTGATGGTGTTGATCATGGTGAGTTGCATTCGGCGAGCGCGGGGCGCAGGGGCTAGCCGCCTTTCTGCATGTCCTTCTTGATTTCTTCGAACATGCTGTTGACGGCGTCATCGGACAGCCGGTACTGGCGCTGCAGTTTGCCCAGCACTTCGCGCTCGGCATCGGTGACGATGCCGTCGGCCAGCGCAGCGCGCAGCTGCTGCCCGAAGGCGGCCTTCTTGCGTGCCACCTGGTTCGAGAAGGCCGACGCGACGATGCCCGTCATGATGGCCGCCATGCAGACGCCGAGGAAGCCGGTGACCAGGGCGATGAATTGCCCGCCTGCCGTCAGCGGCTCGACGTTGCCATAGCCGGAAGTGATGGTGATGATGGCCCAGTAGATGCAATGCGGTATCGAGCCGAATACGTCCGGCTGGTCGTGGCCTTCCGCAAAATACATCAGCGATGCCGACACGATGGTCGCGATCAGCAGCAGGAACAGCGCCGATGCAAAGGCTCTGCGCTCGGAATTGACCGCCGAGAACAGATCCTGCAATGCGGTGTTGTAGTTGGTGAGTTTCAGGATCCGCAGCAGCCGCAGCACGCGCAGCACCCGCAGGTCGAGGTAAGGGAACAGTGCATGCAGGTAGTGCGGCGCGGTCGCCAAAAAGTCGACGATGCCGAAAAAGCTGAACAGGTACTCCTTGCGCCCGCGCCACGCGCCGCCTTCGTCGGCCCGGTAGCGCGCGCCATAGCTCCAGGCACGCAGCAGGTATTCGAGCGAGAAGAACATCACGCTCCAGAACTCGAACTCATGAAACCATGCGCCGTATTCGGCGTGGACTTCCGGCATGGAGTCAATGACGACCGCTGCGCAGTTCGTCAGTACCACCAGAGTGATCAGCCATTCGACGGCCTTGCTCCACCTGTTGCGGGCAGTTCCGTCGAGGATCCTCATTATTACCCGCTTCATGTCACCCTTCGTGTGCTGCTGATTCAATTGCTGTCGCCTGTCGCCGATTCATTGAAGTGGCAGGGATCGTCGCTCGCCAGACTTCATCCCCAATCCTGTATATTAGGGATATTTCCTTTATGCAACATTACAATCGCGTGAGTTTTCACGCGGCAGCACGGGGAATTTCATGCGCTTTGTCATCATCAACATGCTGATCAATGCATCGAAGCGCCTGCGCCCGCGCATCGATCTGTCTGCCCCGTCGGCCGACACCACGGGACCGGCGCGGCGCGACCGTACCGGCCTGATTCTTTTCCTCGTCGCCGCGGCAATCGTCATCACCGTACTGCTGCTCGCCTGACGGCCGGCCGCTGCCCTGCCGGCTAGTTCTTGTACAGCTGGCGCCAGACCGCGCGCTCGTCGTCGGTCGCGCGGCCGGGCGAGTCGAACAGCTGCTGCATCTTCGCCGTGTCGCCGGTAGCCATGATCTGCCGCAGGTTGCCGATCGCAATCCTGAACTGCTCGAAAGCCACCTCCGGGCGCTGCGCGATGGCGTCGATTGGCAGGTGCCCGCGCATCGCTTCTTCGTGATCCAGCTTGACCCGCTCGATCAGCAGCTCCACCTCTTCCTTCGAAATGTGCAGCTCGGCTGCAGCCTTCATGATGTGCTCGTATTCGTCATCCGAGAGTTCGCCATCTTTCAGGAAAGTCATCAGCTCGTTGTGCATCAACTCGCGGTCTTTGTGCAGCTGGTCGTTGAATGCAGTCGACAGCACCGCTGCCGGCACCGCGAAGATGCCGATGCCGACCAGCGCCATGATCATGGTCATCAGGCGGCCGACCGGCGTGACCGGCGAGATGTCGCCATAGCCGACCGATGCCAGCGTGACGACTGCCCAATAGATGGACTGCGGGATATTCTCGAACTTGTCCGGCTGCGCGTCATGTTCGAACAGGTAGCCGAGCGACGCCGTCAGTACCACCAGCAGGATCATGATGAAGGTCGACGCGGCAATGACGGGCCACTCGCGCTTCAGGGCTTTCATCAGGGTGCCGGTGGACGTGGTGTAGCGGGTCAGCTTCAGCAGTCGCATCAGCCTGAAGATCCGCAGGAATCGCAGGTCGAGCAGATGACCCAGCAGGCTCTCGAGGAAGAAAGGCACGATCGCCAGCAGGTCGATCACGACGATAGGCGTCTTCGCAAAGCGCAAGCGGCCCGCGCCATTGCGGAACCTCGGATCTTCGACGCAGGAGTACAGGCGGAAGATGTATTCCAGCGAGAATATGAACACCGCCACCGCATCGAGCACGATGAAGTGCACGTTCAGCACGTAGTGGATCGTGTCGACCGACTCCAGCACTACCGCGACCACCGAGATGAATACCCACCAGACGATGAAGGTGTCGAGCATGTCCTGCAGGCGGCCGCTGGTCTCGGTCGGGTGCAGCAGCGCGTACACCTGCTGGCGGAAAGTGCGGCCGCGGTTGAGTTCGCGGAATTCCTTCAGGGCCGGGACCAGCGTACGGAACAGCTTGGCCAGTCGCAGCAGCCGCAGCGCGCGCATCATCGACAGGTCGATCGCTATCACGCCCAAGCTGGACAGGTAGAAAGGCAGTATCGCGGCGAGGTCGATGATCGCGTAGCCGCTGACAAGGTATTTCAGCCGGGGTGATGCAGACTCCCTGAACTCCGGCTCTTCCGGCGCGATATAGAAGCGCAGCAGGTATTCGATCGTGAATACGGCCAGCGAGAAATATTCGAAGAACTTGAAGAAGCCCGCGTACGGATCGTGCACGACCGGGATCTGTTCTGCCAACAGCGCGATGGCATTCGCAATGATCAGCAGGACGATGTATTTGTCGAACTGCTTCTGGAAGTTGTTCGGGCTGTTCTGGTCGAACAGCCAGGCGAACACGAACTGGCGCAGCGTGAGACCCTTGCGCGCAGGCGCGCTTTGTTCAGCGGTGTGCATCTGGATTTCCCCGGGAATCAGAATCGGACTTCACGGATATTGATTCGCGAAAAGCCGCGGCCGCAGACGGCCACACGCAACGCAAGCGGCTGGTTCAGCACTTCGTCATCGGCGATCGCGTTGTACGCCAGCGCGGCGCCATCCGGCGGCTTGGGCAGGCCTTTTTCTATGATGAAAGCGCCCAGGGTGTCGAGCTGGCTGCGCTCGCAGCCAGAGGCGAACCGCGGGCCAGCAGGGCGGGTGACGTTTTCTACGCCGGCCAGCGGACCATCCTGCGCAACCAGCGCATCGCGACAGCCGGCCCAGTTCGCATCCGGCTCGTCGCAGGCGGCAATGCCGGTCGGCTCGCCGGCTTCACGCTTCGTGCCCGCTTCTTCGATCCAGGCGGCGATGCGTTCGCCACTGGTCTTGGTCTGCTCGGTGTGCATGCCTTCGGTAAAAGTCTTCGCACCGAACCAGACCACCATCACCGAGACCATGATCGCGATGATCACGAACACTGCGTCGGTGGCACCGAAATAGCGGCCGGCGACCGAATCCTCGGCGGCCCCGAAACCGGCCACGCTGGCTTGATTGCGCTGCATGCTCTTTTCCCCTGATCAAGCCCACTGGCGCAGCGGGCGCTGTTGCTCTTCTTATGGGTGCTGGCTACCCGGATGAACGGGTGAAACGTGGTGGGAGTTTGCCTCCAAACAAGTTTTATTTCTATATATCAACCAGAGGAAAACGCTTTTGAATCAATAACTTACGAAATACTAATGCGATCCTTATGTTTTTTATTTGAAATACCTATGGAATACTTATGTGAGCGCGCTGAAATTTGACGGCGAGCTGCGTGATACAGTTAAGTTTCTATACAGAAACATCTGGCAGCGGGCGCCGGCCGCGCGACTGCAGGATGGGCAAAGGCGATGCTGATTTCCCGGGTACTTGATCGCGGTCCGGATCCTCATTTCCAGTGGGTTGGCCTGCTCGTCTGGTCGGCCGCGTGGTCGCTGCTGCTTTGGCTCGACGGCACGCTGGCGCCGGGCAATCTGGCGCTGCTGCTGGTGATGGGCGGAGCCATCGCCGCGCTCTGGCTGTCGCCGCTGGCGTCGCTGGCCTGCAGCGCGGTGTCGGTCGCGCTGTTTAACTTCTTCTTCATCAACCCGCGACTGACTTTCGCGGCCTTGCTGCACGATGACTTGCTGCTGCTGGTGACCCTGCTGGGCGTCTGCACCGGCATCAGCTACCTGTTGTCCCACTTGCGTCGTCATGCCTACGAGCGCGAGCAGGCCATCCTGAGCGAGCGGCTCGCGCGTGACGACGCGCAGGACAAGGCGCTGCGCAACACCTTGCTGACCGCGATCTCGCATGACTACCGCACGCCGCTGGCGACCATTACCGGCGCCGCCTCATCGCTGGCCTCGCATGCTTCGCATCTGCCCGCCGAGCGGGTAGTGCAGCTGGCCGGCGCCATCCTTGACGAGGCAGGCCACCTGAACCGGATGACCTTGAATACCCTGCAGCTGGCGCGGCTGGACGCAGAGCGCGTCAGCCTGCGCAAGGAATGGGAGTCGATCGAAGAAATCATTGGCAACGTGGTCTCCCGCGCGCGCCGCAATCATGCCGGGCGCGAGATCCATGCCGATACGCCGCGCGGCTTGCCGCTGCTGCAATGCGATGCCACGCTGATGGTGCAATTGCTGGATAACCTTGTCGATAACGCGCTGGCCTACAGCCCGCCCGATGCGCTGGTGCGCATCGGCGCGCAGCGCAGCGGCGACGCGCTCCATGTGCAGGTCATCGATCGCGGCAAGGGCATACCCGATGGATGGAAGCAGCGGGTGTTTGATGTATTCCAGCGCGCCGATAGCGGACGTTCGGCCGACGCTGCCTCCGGCGACCTGCCACGGCGCGGGGTGGGCGTTGGACTTGCCGTGTGCCGTGCGATTGCGCGTGTGCATGGCGCGCAGCTGTTCGTCACCGATGCCCTGCCTGTCGGCGCGGTGTTTCACCTGATCCTGCCGGTGGAGCCGCAACCTGCGATGCCATCACAGCTGGCCGAGGAGGCCGCATGAGCCGGTTGCGCGTCTTGCTGGTCGAGGACGATGCAGCGCTCAGCGCCACGCTGGCGCATGCGCTGGAGCTCAATGACTATGCGGTGGAGCGCGCCGACCGGCGCGAGCGGGCCGCGCAGGTGTTCGACGGCCGTTCGCGGCCGGCCGCCGACTGGCCCGACATCGTGCTGCTGGACCTGGGCTTGCCCGATGGCGACGGCGCGGAGCTGATCCACTGGATTCGTGGCCAGGCCGAGATACCGGTCATCGTGATCTCGGCCCGCTACGATGACGCCGACAAGGTCAGGCTGCTCGACGCGGGTGCCGACGATTATCTGGTCAAGCCCTTCAGCATCAATGAACTGCTGGCGCGCATGCGCGTGGTGTTCCGTCATCGCGGCCGGCGCGCCGACCCCGGCTTCACCGAGTATCGCTGCGGATCGCTGGAGGTCAGCGTCGAGCGGCATGCGGTGAACCTCGAGGGGCGCCGCATCCGCCTGACCCCGACCGAATTCAAGCTGTTGGCGCGGCTGGTGCGCCAGGCCGGGCAGGTGGTCACCCATCGCCAGCTGCTGAGCGATGTATGGGGGCCGGATCATCTGAACGACACTCACTACCTGCGGCTATACATGGCGCAACTGCGCGCCAAGCTGGAAAGCAATCCGGCCGAACCCTGCATGCTGCTGACCGAGCCGGGGGTAGGCTATCGCCTGGCCGAGCCGGCGAACGCGGTGGCCGAGCGCTGAAGTCTGCATGCTATGCTCGCCGCCAGCGGCCAGCAGGCCGACATGACAACACACGGAGAACTCTGATGCATGCTGTTTGCGGGCGCCTGTTATTGCCCTTGCTTTTTGTCATGGCGACAGCCCCGGCGGCGCGCGCTGCCTGTCCCGACGATGCAGCCGTCGACGCCTATCTTGCAGATTTCGCAAAACGCCAGCCCAGCAAGGGCTTTGGCAACGATATCGCGCTCGATGACGCCGAATGCGCGAAGCGCAAGCTGGCGAAGAAATTGCCGCTCGTGCTGGGCACGCCCATCGGTTACAAGGCAGCCTTTGTAAACCCGGCGCTGCAACAGCGCTTTGGCGTCAACGGGCCGAAGTGGGGCACCATGTACGACCGCAACATGGTCGATATCCAGGCTGTGCTGCCGCACGACTTCGGCGCGCGCCCGCAGTATGAAGCCGACCTGATCGTCGAGGTGAAGGACGCCGGTCTGGCCGACGCGACCACGCCGCTCGAAGCGCTGGCCCATCTTGAATCGGTGGTGCCCTTCATCGAGTTGCCTGACCTGATGCTTGAAGGCCAGTTCAGCGGCGGTAACTTCATCGCGGCCAACGTCGGCTTTCGCGGCGGCGTGACGGGCATGGAGCTGCCGGTGCAGCGCACGCAGGCCTTTGCCGATGCGATGGCGAACATGACCGTGGTGATGGTCGACGAGGCCGACGGCCACAAGGAACTGGGCCGCGCGAAAGGCAGCGCGCTGATGGACAACCCGCTCAACGCCGCGATCTGGCTTGCGAAAGAATTGAAGAAAGATGGCATTACGCTCAAGCAGGGCGACCTGCTGAGCCTGGGTGGCTTCTTTCCGCCGCAGGCAACCAGGCCCGGCATGAAACTGCGGCTGCAGTATCTCGGGCTGCCGGGCGACCCGGCCGTCGGCGTGGAATTCAACTAGGCCAAACGACCCGCAGCGCCAGTCATTTTTGGAAAGAGAATCACAGATGGCTCAATACTCGCGTTTCCTGCCCTGGGTGCTGACCGGCTTCGGCATTTTTCTGCTGCTGCCGCTGTCGATCTGGCTGTCATTGCTGTCGCTGGCCTTGTTCATCGTCGGCTGGCACGACTACCGGCAGACTCGCCACGCCATCCTGCGCAACTACCCTGTGGCCGGGCATCTGCGCTTCCTGCTCGAATACATCCGTCCCGAAATCCGCCAGTACTTCATCGAGAGCGACGAAGACAACCTGCCGTTCTCGCGCAACCAGCGCGCGATGGTCTATTCGCGCGCAAAGCGGCAGAACGACAAGCGCGGCTTCGGCACGATCGTCTCCGTGTATGACAGCAAGAGTGAATGGTTCGTCCATTCGGCCGCGCCGCGCCATGTCGACCCCAAGGCTTGCCGCGTGCAGATCGGTGGCCCGCAGTGCCAGCAGCCGTATTCGTCATCGATCTTCAATATTTCGGCCATGAGCTTTGGCTCGCTGTCGCCGAATGCGATCCGGGCGCTGAACCGTGGCGCGCACATGGGTGGCTTCGCGCACGATACCGGCGAGGGCTCGATTTCGACCTATCACCGCGAGCATGGCGGCGACCTGATCTGGGAAATCGGTTCCGGCTATTTCGGTTGCCGCAATTCGGCCGGCCGTTTTGATCCCGACAAGTTCGCCGAGCAGGCGCAGTCGCCGCAAGTGAAAATGATCGAGATCAAGCTGTCACAGGGCGCCAAGCCCGGCCACGGCGGCGTGCTGCCGGCCGCGAAGGTGACCGCCGAAATTGCCAGCACGCGTGGTGTGCCGCTTGGACAGGATTGCGTTTCGCCGGCCGCGCACAGCGAGTTTTCGACGCCGCTCGAACTGGTCGACTTCATCCGCCGCCTGCGCGAGCTGTCCGGCGGCAAGCCGGTCGGCTTCAAGCTCTGCATTGGCCAGTCCTGGGAATGGTTCGGCATCGTGAAAGCGATGCAGCAGCACGACATCTGGCCCGACTTCATTGTTGTTGACGGCAGCGAGGGCGGCACCGGCGCGGCGCCGGTCGAGTTCAGCGATCACATGGGCATGCCCATGCGCGAGGGCCTGCGACTGGTACACAACACGCTGGTCGGTATCGGCAAGCGTGAGCTGCTGAAGATCGGCGTGTCGGGCAAGATCATTTCCGCCTTCGACATTGCGCGCGCGCTCGCGCTCGGTGCCGACTGGTGCAATTCGGCGCGCGGCTTCATGTTCGCGCTCGGCTGCATACAGTCACGCGCCTGCCACACCGACCATTGCCCGACCGGCGTCGCAACGCAGGATCCGGACCGGCAGCGCGCGCTGGTGGTTTCGGACAAGGCGACCCGCGTGAAGAATTTCCAGGAACTGACGGTGGATGCGCTGGCTGAACTGGCCGGCGCAGCAGGACTATCGCATCCGCGCGAGATCGTGCCGGAATACATCATGGTGCGCGATGCGCAGGGCCATGCGGTGTCGCTGGCGTCGCAGTTGCCGACGCTGGCCGACGGTGCGCTGCTCGACGAAGCCGGGCTGGCATCGCTGCCGGAGCCCTTCCGCAGCGAATGGGCGGCGGCGAGCGCAGAGCACTTCGAGCGTCGCTCGCGCCCGCGCGCTTAATTCAGCTGCAGCACCACGGCGGTGGCGTCATCGCGCCGCATCTGTCGTCCCTGCCAGACGCCCAGATCATCGCGGATCGCCGCTGCCACCGCGCTGGCGTCCTTGCCGGTGCAGCGCTCGAGCTGCGCGATCAGCCGCTTGTAGCCATAGGCGCGCGGCGAGCCTTCACCGCCAATCTGGTCGGTAATACCGTCCGTGACCAGTAACAGCACATCGCCCGGTGTGCAACGCAAGCTATGCAGCTGCGGTTCGTGCGACGGCCTTTGCTGGTAGCCCAGCGAAATGCGGGTCGGCTGTACACGCTCGACCCCGGCATCGCTACGCAGCAGCAGCAGGCCCAGTTTGGCGCCGGCGAATTCCACCTCGCGCGTGTGCGGATCGATGCGCACGATAGCCGCATCGCAACCGTCATCGCTTTGTGCGTCCGCGCCACCTTGGTTCAGTCCGATGTGCAGTGCCTGATCCAGTGCCATCAAGGCGGAGGCCGGGTCAATATCGGGCTGCGTGGCGTACATTCTTTCCAGCGACGTACTGATCAGCACCGACAGCATCGCACCGGGTACGCCGTGGCCGGTGCTGTCGGCCAGCACGATGCTGATGCGTCCTTTGGCGTCGGCCGGCGAGGCCCACCAGACATCGCCGCCTATCGTATCCCGCGGTTCCCAGATCGCGTGCCATGAACTGAACTGCGAATCGAGACGTTGTGCACGCGGCAGCTGCGCCCGCTGCAGCCGGCTTGCATAAGTGATCGAATCGACGACCAGTTGGTGCTGGCGCTCGGTATCGGCCTTGCTGGCGACCAGCTCGCGCGTGCGCTCGGTGACGGTCGTCTCGAGCAGCAGGTTCTGGTTCGCGACCAGTTCGGCCTGCGCCTGCATTTTCAGTTGCAGCTCTTCCTGCAGCCAGCGGTTCTTGCTGAACACGGCCAGACCCATGATGACGGCCTCGCTGCAGATGCCGACGGCCTGGGCGGTGTTGGCGTTCTGCAGAAACAGGCCGATGCCTGACATCTCCATGAAGCTGAATGGCGAGGGGACCTGCAGGAAGCTGCTCAGCAGGAAGATGATGCGGAAGAACAGGTAGGGAATAATCGCGATCATGAAGAATTTCGCTACCTGCAGGCCTTGGCGGTAGCGTATCCATGCGCAGCCGAAGATGGACAGCAGCATTGCAATCAGCATGACCGCATACGGCGCCCAGGTCAGTAGCGGCGGGAGCGTTAGTGCGACATGGTAGAACGGCACCATCAGCAACCAGTGACAGAAAGACAGCGCCATGTACACATTAGTGGCGCGGTAGACGGCGGGCATCTCGGTTCTTAGATCGAGAAAACTTCGCGCAAACAGCACGTAGCCGATCGCCTGCATGTAAGCGAGCGAGTTGCCGACCAGCCGCGTCAGGTAAGCAGGCCCGACCCGTATACCTTCGACCTTGAGCAGGAATTCGTAGATGCGCGAACCGTCATGCACCGGCAGAATGGTCGACGATATCAGCGCGATGATGATCCACGCCGCATAAAAAACGCTGGTGCGGTCACGATTCTGCAGCGCAGAATATAAGCCGAACACACCGGCAGCGATCAGGATGCCCGCGAAGATGCCTTCGATCACGAGACCGAAGCGGCGCATCTCGAGGTAACTGGCATGATCGATTAAAGTTGGCGACAAGGATGCCGGGGTCGCGGCTGCCGAGCGATAGGACTTCAGCAGCAGCCGCGTCGGCTTTGCGGGTTCCAGCAGGAACAGCGGGTACTGGCTGCGCGCTTCGCTTAGCGTGGTCTTGAACGGATTGGCATCGACCAGCCGGGAATAGCTGCCCCAGTAGGTGCCCGTCACCGGCAGTTCGCGCAGGCTGCCGTCATCATTCAGCACGAAGCTGTGCGTCTCTTCCCAGGCGGGTGACTCGATGCGCAGTTCCCGCTCGTGGTCCAGCGTGCTTGTCAGGGTCACGAACAGCCAGTGGCTGTGGGTGCGGTCGAGCTTTTCTATCGCTGACAAAGGACGAAACTCATCCAGACGCGCGGCCGCCTGCTGAGGCGTTAGCGTGCCTTCCGGGTCGTCCAGCAGTTGCACGCTGGCAGTCGCCTTGAAGATCATTGGTGTGGCCGGCGTGACCTCGAACGCGCAGGCCATCGCCGGCAGCAGCGATAGCAAAAGGAGCGGCAGCAAGCGCTTGAGGCTGCCCATCAGTGCCCTGCCCGCAGTTGTATCGACAGCGCGGCGAGTTTCTCTGACAGCGCATTGCGCTCGTTGTCATCCAGGGCAGAAAGGTCGAGGTCGATGGCTATGCCCGCCGGATGTTTCAGCGCGAGCGCGTGCGCTTGGTCGGCACGCTTGCGGCCTTTCACTGCATAGGTCTGAATATTTCGCGCGATGCCTTTCATCTGTATCGCGCCGCGCGGCTCGGCGTCGACGATGTCCTGCACGTGTGCCCAGGTCTCGTAGCTCAGCAGGATGCCGCCGACGTCGGCGTTCGATTCCAGCCGCTGTGCGACATTCACCTCGCCGCCGATGATGGTGTAGGACAGTCGCTGCTCGCTGCCGAAATTGCCGACGTTACAGTAGCCTGTGTTGATCCCGATACGGATCTCGAACGGCTGGTCGAAGCCATTCGCACGCCAGCGCTGCTGCATCAGCGCGAGCCGCTCCTGCATGCGCAAGGCCATCTCGACGCAGGCGCGCGCGTCGTCGCGCACGCCACGCGTTTCCGGATCTCCGAAGAAGACCATCATCGCGTCGCCCATGTATTTGTCGATGGTCGCGCCGTGCTCGATCGCGATCTGGGTCATCTCCGAAAAGTATTCGTTCAGATACTCGGTCAGCGCTTCCGGCTGCAGGTTTTCCGAGGTTTGCGTGAAGCCCTTGATATCGCTGAAAAATACCGTCAGCTTCTTGCGCCGGGTCGCGATGCGGGTGTCGTAATTACCGGCGAACAGCGCTTCGTGAATCTGTGGCGGCAGGTATTTTGCGAGTTGCTGCGACAGGCTCTCGAGCTCGGTCCTGCGCTGGTCGAGTTCGCGCGTCTGCGTCTTCAGGTTCTGGTTCAGTTTGACCAGGCGCTGCTCCTGCCGGTCCGAGTGGCGGATCAGGTCTTCGTTTTCACGCACCACTTTCGCAAAGCGCTCGAACAGCCGTTCGGCAAAGGCGCGCACTTCGGTATCGCTGCCGCCGTCGAGCAGCACAGGGCCTTCGGCGAGCAGCCGCTTTTCCCGGTCATAGAGGTCGAATAGCTGGTCGTCCATGGTCGCGTCACGCGGCCTGCACGTCGATGCTGAGGTCAGGGAAGCGGTCTTTGAAATCTTCGCCGAGCTCCTGCATGATGTCGTCATCGTCCTGATAGTGCCAGCGTATGTTCACCGCCTGTCCCGCCTTGCGCACCGCCTCGAAGCCTTCGAAGATGCGAAACATCGCCTTGATGCTTGAGCTGTTGATGTAGACCATCGCGATGTCCGCCTCCAGCGGCTTGTCGAGGTGACCGGCGAGCTGGTCGATCGCCACGATCACCTGCCCGTAAAATGCGGACACGTCCTCGGGAAAGGATTCACCCTTCATGCTGAACACGCCAGCTGACGGCGACAGGCGGATATCCGGTGTACGGTCGCTTGCGTTTATCTGTAGCTCGGTCAACACGCTCATCGTAGTTCTCTCAGATTCTAGCGGCCAGGTAGAAGTCGACATGCGTCGCGTCGACGTCGGCGAAGGCAAATGAAATCGGGTGGGTGGCGCGGCGCGCGATCTCGAGCAGGCCCAGTCCGGCGCCGGGGCCTTCGTGCCCGTTCGAGCGCGACATTCCCTCTCGGTACAGCTGGCGTATCGTTTCCTTGTCGGCGTTCTGCAGCTGCTCCAGCACACCCTTGAGCTTCAACGAATCCTCGCGCTCGATGCGGTTGCCGCAGACGATCGTGATCTCTTTGTCGCGTTCGGAGATGCACACCATGCCGCTCGAGTTCTTGTCGGTGCGGCCGTGCCAGATCAGGTTCTGCATGCCTTCCATGAATACCGAGAACACGGTGCGCGAGCGCTTTACGTCATCCAGCCCCTCAAGACGCGCTCTCAAAATGTCGGCCATCGTGACCATCAGCTCGTCCGACACGACGCCGTTATAGGCCATGATGACCCCGGAACTCTGCATGGCATTGCGTATCTCGATTGCTTGGGAAATTTCCATGGACTCTCCGGCGACTATGCAGCTTGCTTCATTGCGGCGCGACGCAGCAGTACGCTGCGGGGCAATCGTTATTGTTTTGCGCCACAATGATCTTATTACACAATATTCTCCACGTTAATATTCTTCGCTGGGATAAACGGATGACAATCCGTTTATCTTCGTTCTGTGTTTTCAAATAAAGAACTCGTCATGCGAATTCGTTTTCAAATCGGGAACGCCTGCACCGGGCTGCAATTAGATGCGTGCGCCTCTTATAATCCTCGCCGGCACAATCTTTTCAGGCAGCGTCGATGACTACCAATGAACAGGGAGAGAGCTTTCGCTTCGCGATTGACATGCAGCGATTGAAGGCGCTCGGCATCATCGATCCGAAATCGCGCGCCGCGCACGAGGCCTTCGACCAGCACGAACTGTCGAGCGCCGAGCGGCTGTTCTTCAAGCTGTGGGGCAGCGACCTGCTGAATTCGGGCATTTTTCAGCCGGGGCAGAAGGTCGCGGAGCGCGGCGAGCATCCCGTGTTTGCGCATGTCGTGGTGTCGGGCGAAGTACTTGCGACCGATGCAAAGGGCACGCACCTGTTCGGCCCCGGCAGCGTGTTCGGGCTGGCGGAAGGGCTGGCAGACCTCACCTACGGCTGGGACGCGGTCGCAAAAACCGTGGTTACCACGCGCCTGATCCCGCTGGACCGCGCGCTGCGCGAGGTGCGCCGGCTGAATGCGGGACTGAAGGGTATCTGCCGTCTCACGACGATGCGCGTGCTCGAGCTGCCGAGCGCGCCGGAGACCCTGCGATGAGCAAGGGATTCATGCCGGTCACGTATGCGGATGCTCAGGTGCTGTTTGAACCGGGCGATCCGGCGCAGCGGTTTTATGTGATCCAGAGCGGTCAGGTCGCCATCATCGATCGCCAGCGGGACCAGGTTCTCGCGACGCTGAACGCGGGCGAATCGTTTGGTGAGCAGTCCCTGCTGGCAGGTGGCGTGCGCAGCGCGGCCGCGCAGGCCGTCGGCGTCACCAGTTGCCTCGAGATCACTGCGCAGGGCTTGCGCGAATTGCTGGCGAAAGAGGGCGGCATTGCAACACCGGTGCTGGAGGCGCTGCTGTTGCAGCTCTACATGCACAATGCAATGAAAGTCTGAGGCTAGAAGCGGTAGATATCGCCCGGTTCGGGCAATCGCAGATCGCGCCCCGGCAATGCCGCGTGCAACTCGCGTGCAATGTCGTCCTCAAGCCCCGGCTTGCGATGGACGATCACGCAGGCAACCGGCGATGGCAGCTCGTTCAGCCGTGCGGCCACGATACCGGCATGCAGGTGCATCGACAGCGCGGCCATGTCTTTCATCGTCACAGGATAGGAGCACTCGACGACGACCGCCTTCAGCTTTGTGTCGTCGCCCACGGCTGCCCAGAACGCATGGCAGTCGCCGGTGTCGCCGCTGAATGCGATCGCGCTGTCGCCGGCGTCGACACGATAGCCGCAGGCGGGTATGCCGTGCTCGGCCGGCAAGGGCGTGAAGCGATAGCCACCGATTTCGGTGCCCTGCGCTGGCAGGGGCTCGAAGCGCAGGAAGGGCCGTTCCGGCGTCGGGATCTGCGAGAAATCCGGCCAGATCTGGTTGTTGAACAGGTGGGTGCGCAACAGCGCGATCACCTCAGCCTGCGCCCACACCGTAACGGGCGTGTCGCGCTGCGCAGTGACCGAATCGATCATCAGCGGCAGGCAGGCGACATGGTCCAGGTGAGCGTGCGTCAGCACCACGTGGTCGATCTGCGCAAGCTGGCCCAGCGGCAGCGTGCCCAGCCCGGTGCCTGCATCGATCACGATGCGCTCGCCGATGCCATAGCAGGTAGTGTGACGGCCGCTGCCGCCTATGCCGCCGTTGCAACCGATCAGGCGCAGTTCGATCATCCAGGCTCTCCGGGGTTGGAATCCTCGCGCATCATAGCGCAGTGGCTCAGGCCTTCAAGACCGGCAGCAGCGCCGGCCGCACCAGCACGCTGGCCGCGACCGCTTCGCCCAGGTATTCGCCGTCGACCGCCAGCGGCACCGGGGCGACGGCCTTCAGGTCCAGCCGGCCGAAGCACTGGTGGATCACGCCGGGTTCGCCGAGGTGCCGGCCCATCAGCATGCGTGGCAGCAGCGACAGCACGCGCATGAGCCCCATTTCCGAGGCCAGCATCAGGTCGAGCGCGCCGTCGTCGGTGGTCGCGGTCGGCGCGATCTGCATGCCGCCGCCATAGGTGGGCGTGTTCAGTGCGCTGGCCAGCAGCACCGGACCGGCGTGCAGAGGGCGGCCGTCGATAGAAATTGACAGGTCGAAGCTGCGCAGGGCTGACAACTCGGCCAGCGTCGCCAGCGCGTAGCGCGGCATGCCGGACAACCAGGAAGGCAGCGCCAGTGCCTGCTGCACGACGGCGGCATCGAAGCCGGCATTGAAACTGGAGATGAAGAGTCGCCGCTGTTCGAAGCCGCGAGCATTGGTGTAGCTCAGCTCGCCAAGGTCAACCAGGACCGGGCTGGCGTTCAGCGCATGGTCGAGCGCCTGTTGCCATTTCATGCGGCTTAGCCCGAAGGCATGCGCAGTGTCGTTGCCGCTGCCGACCGGAACCAGGCCCAGCGTGTGGCCGCCAGCCACCAGTGAGGGCAGCAAGGCGCTGACGCTGCCGTCGCCGCCAAAGACAATCACGCGGCTGCCTGCTGGCAGCGCATCGACCAGACGGCAAGCGGTCTGCGCTTCCCGGCTGACGAACAGCATGGGGCGCTGCGGCAGCGGTGCGATCTGTGCCTCGATCAGGCGCTTGAAACGGCCAGCGCGGCCGCCGCCCGCGTTCGCGTTCAGCAGCAGCACGGTCTGTGCCTTGCGCTCGCGAACCGCGGGCGCCTCGCTGGCAGGGGAAGTGGTGGTGTCCATCGCGCGAGTGTAACCCGACGCGAAGGACACCCGGATCAGACCTCGACGTTGGTCAGGCGCTCGCGACGGTGGGCCTCGCTCTCGACCACGGGCGGCTCGAACCAGCGATACAGCACCGGCAGCACCACCAGCGTCAGCAGCGTCGACGTGATCAGACCGCAGATCACGACCACCGCCAGCGGACGCTGAACCTCGGAGCCGGGGCCGGGGGCGAACAGGAAGGGCACGAGGCCAAGCAGCGCGACGGTCGCCGTCATCATCACCGGACGGAAGCGCTGCGCGCAGCCTTCGCGCAGCGCTTCAGCGATGGGCATGCCATCTTCGCGCAGGCGCCGCACGTAGGTGATCAGCACCACGCCGTTGAGCACCGCAATGCCCCACAGCGCGATGAAACCGACCGAGGCCGGTACCGACAGGTACTCACCCGTGATCGCCAGTCCGAACAGGCCGCCGATGGAAGCGAACGGCAGCACGGTGATGATCAGCGCGGCCAGGCGTGCAGAATTGAACATCAGGAACAGCAGGAAGTAGATCGCGGCGATGGTCAGCGGCACGATCACTTTCAGCGTACCCATCGCGCGCTCCATGTTCTCGAACTGGCCACCCCACGAGAAGCTGTAGCCTTCGGGCAGCTTCACCTGCTGATCGACACGCTGCTGCACCTCGGCGACGAAGCCGCCGAGGTCACGGCCCTCGACGTTTGCGCCGACCACCACGCGCCGCTTGCCCAGCTCGCGGTTGATCGTTGGCGGGCTGTCGACCAGCTTGATCGAGGCCACGCTCTCGAGCGGAATCATGGCGTGGTCGGCGGTGCGCAGCATGGTTTCGCGTATCGTTTCGACCGAGTTGCGGAACGCTTCGGGATAGCGCAGCTGAATCGCATAACGGCGCTCGCCTTCATACAACTGGCTGACTTCGCTGCCGCCGATGGCGGTCTCGATGATCGCGTGGATGTCGGCGACATTAATGCCGTAGCGAGCGATCGCGCGGCGGTCGATGTCGATGGTCAGCGTCTGCTGTCCCGACAGCCGGTCGACGCGGATATCCCGCGCGCCCGGCACCTTGCGCACCACTTGCGCCACCTGCTCGGACAGGCGCTTCAGTTCCGATAGGTCGTCGCCGAAGATCTTGATCGCGAGTTGCGAGCGCACGCCGGTCAGCATTTCGTCCACGCGCTGCGCGATCGGCTGGTTCATCACGATCTGCACTCCGGGGATGTCGGACAGTGCCTTGCGTATGTCTTCTTCGATCTCGGCCTGCGACCGGCCAGCCTTGGGGTCGATCGATACGATAGGGTTGGACTCGTTCGGACCCGAAGGGTCGGCCGGCGACTCGCCGCGACCCAGCACCGACACCGCGGCGCGCACGCCCGGCACCTTGCTGACAGTCTTCATCGCGTCCATGTCGATCTTCACGGCCTCGTCCAGCGAGATGCTCGGCATGCGGATGATGGACGGCGTGATCGAGCCTTCTTTCATGATCGGGATGAAGCTCTTGCCCAGCAGCGGCACCAGCGCAAACGACGCCAGCAGCAGTGCGATGGCCACCGCGACGGTCTTCTTTTCCGATCCGAGCGCGGCGCCCAGCAGCCGCTGGTAGTGCCGCTTCATGAACGCGATCGGTTTCGTGTCATGGTCGTTGCCGCCTTGCAGCAGGTAGGAACACAGTGCCGGCGACAGCAGCAGCGATACCGCGAGCGACACGGCGAGTGCGATCGCAATAGTCATCGCAAGCGGGCCGAACATCTTGCCTTCCATGCCGGACAGCGTCATCAGCGGCAGGAACACCAGGATGATGATGGAGATGCCATAGATGGTCGGCTTGGCGACATCGAGCGTCGCATCGAGCACGATCTTCATCCGTTCGGCGGTACGCGTCTCGCCGCCTAACTTGTGGAATACGTTCTCGACCACCACCACGGTGGCATCCACCATCAGGCCGATCGCGATGGCAAGGCCGCCCAGTGACATCAGGTTCGCCGACAGGCCGAGCTTGTTCATCACCATGAAGGTCACCAGCGGCGTGATCACCAGCGTTGCGATCACTACCAGTGACGAGCGCAGGTCGCCAAGGAAGACGAACAGCACGATGACCACGAGGATCACGCCTTCGATCAGAACCTTGCCGACCATCCACAGCGACGCGTCGACCAATTCGGTGCGGTCATAGAAGGGCACCACCTGCAGCCCGCCGGGCAGCATGTGCTTGGCGTTGATTTCGGTCACGCGCTGCTTGATGCGGGTGACGATCTCTTTCGCATTACCACCCTTGAGCATCATCACCACCGCACCGACGGCCTCGGTGTCGCCGTTCTTGACCAGCGCACCCTGCCGCACCGCCGAGCCTATCTTCACCTCGGCGACATCGCGCACGAATACCGGAATGCCGCGTTCCTCTTTCAGCACGATGTTGCCAATGTCTTCCGAGGTACGGGTCAGACCGACGCCACGAATCAGAAATTGTTCCGCCCCCTGCGGCAGGATGCCACCGCCGGAGTTCGCGTTGTTCTTCGCTATCGCGTCGCGCACTTCCTCCATCGACAGCTGGTAATGGCGCAAGCGGTCGGGATTGACCAGAACCTGGTACTGCTTCTCGAAGCCGCCAAACGAGTTGATCTCGGCAACGCCGGCGATCGAGCGCAGCATCGGGCGCACTACCCAGTCCTGCACCGAGCGGCGTTCCATCAGCTCGTTCTCGCTGAGCTTGCGGTCGCCGTCATTCGGGCTTTCCAGCGTGTACTGGAACACTTCGCCGAGCCCGGTCGATACCGGTCCCAGTATCGGCGTGACGCCTTCGGGCAGCCGCGAGCGAACTTCCATCAGCCTTTCCATCACCAGCTGGCGCGCGAAGTAGACATCGGTCTGGTCGGTGAACACCAGCGTGATGATCGACAGGCCGCTGCGGTTCAGCGAACGCATGTCGGTCAGGCCGGGCAGGCCGGTCATGCCGATTTCCAGCGGTACGGTAACAAATCGCTCCACCTCTTCCGGCGAGCGGCCCGGCGCCTCGGTGGCAACCTGCACTTGCACGTTGGTCACGTCCGGGAAGGCATCGACCGACAGCTTGGTCGCCGCGCGCAGGCCGAAGCCGACCAGCGCGATGGCGATCACCAGCACCACAAAGCGCTGCGACAGCGCTGCCTTGATCAGTCCGTTCATCGCGTTACTCCAGCTCGGCGCGCTTGCGCTGGCTGTTCAGGTGGAAGCTGCCGTCGACGACGATGGGCGTACCCTCGTCCAGGCCTTTACGCACCGGCCGCATTTCACCGGAAGGTGCATCCAGCGTGACTTCTGTGAGACGGAAGCGGTTGTCGGCGAGTTGCACGAACACGTAGTCCTTATCATTTTCGCGCACGACTGCCGACGCCGGCACCGCGAGCTGCTTGACGCGGGTACCGTTGAGGGTCAGCGTTGCCAGCATCTGTGGCTTCAGTTCGAATTTCGGATTGCTGACCTCGGTGCGGATCGGCACGGTGCGCGTGTCCGATTGCACGGTGTCGCTGACAAACACGATGCGGCCAGACAGTTTCTGTGCACCCAGCGCGGCGACCTCGACGTCGACTCGCTGGTTCAGCTGCACCGAGTTTGCGTCCTGTTCGGGCAAGGCGCCGACCACCCAAACGTTGGACAGGTCGGCCACCGTAAACAGCGGGTCACCCGGCTGCGCAACCTGGCCCTGGCTGACCTTGCGTTCGATGACGATGCCATCACGCGTGGCGCGGATATTGACCTCACTGGCGATCGAGCCCGTGTCACGCAGCCGCGCGATGGAGTCCTCGCGAAGGCCGATCAGCCGCAGCTGGTCAGTTGCGGCGCGCAGCTCGGCGCGCGAGACCGACAGCTCGACTTCGCGCTTCTGTAGTTCGGCGCTGCCGATCACGTCAGCCGCCAGCAGCGCCTGCGCGCGCTCGACTGCGCGCTCGGCCAGTTTGCTCGCCGACAGTGCGCGCAGGTAAGACAGTTGCGCATTGGTCAGCTCGGGGCTGGAGAGTGTGGCCAGCGGCTGTCCGGCTTTCACGCGGTCGCCGACCTCGGCCAGCACCTGCATCACGCGGCCGGTCACCGCCGAGCCGATGCGCATCGTCAGGCGCTCGTTGGCCTCGATGCGGCCGGCGACTTTCTGTTCGACCGACAGCTCGCTCATGGTGGCCGGTTCGACGCGGAAGCGTTTAGTCATCTCCGGCGTCAGCTCGACAAGCATGGGGTCGGCGGTCTTCGCCTCGGCGCGCGCCTTGGCCTGTCCGGCAGCTTCGGGTTTCGTCTCGCCGCCTTTGCCGCAGGCGGACAGCAGCAGCGCGCTCACCAGCAGCGCAAGGATGAGGGGAGTGCGGGGAACGGTTTTCATCGTTTTTTTATGTCGGTGCGTAGGGGAGTTTATCGGTCGCTTGCGAAACGGCCGGACAGCGCTTCGAGTTCGATCTGCGCGACCTTCAGTTCGAAGCGAGCCAGCAGCAAGTCTTGCCGCACGCTGCGCAACACGCGCTGTGCATCCAGCACTTCGAGGATGCCGCGCTCGCCGAAGCGATAGGCGGCTTCGGCCACGCGCAGCGCAGCGTCGGCCGAACGCACTGCGCCCTCGGACAGTGCCTTCACGCGCACGTTGGCAATCTCAACTGCGCGCCAGGCCAGTTCCAGTTGCTGCGTCAGTTCCGCGCGCCGGCCTTCGAGGCGGGCGAGGGTGCGTTCGCGCTCGGCGATGGCCTCGGCCTTCGGGCCGCGCTTCTGGTCAAACAGCGGAAGCTGGACCGATACGCCGACCAGGTCTTGTCGCCGGTCGGGTTCGCGCATCTGCGACAGCCTCAGCTCGACGCCCGGCAGCAGGCTGGCATTCGCTTCGTCGATGCGTGCCCGGGTCCGTTCGAGTTCAGCTTCGAGCAGGCGAACTTCCGGGTTCAGGCGCGCTGCATCTTGTTTCAACTGGTCGAGCGAGGGAATCGCGACTGCGTCGTCCAGCTCGGCGTTGAGTTCCCAACGTGCCGGCAGCATGCCGGCGGCGAGCCGGTTCAGCGTGGTCGCGGCTTGCGAAATCTGCAGCCGCGCAGTTTCCTCGCGCTGGCTGGCATTGACGATTTCGGCATCGGCACGGATCAGGTCCAGCTTGCCGGTCTCGCCGGTCTGGACGCGCACCTTGATGCGCTCGCGTATCTGTTCCAGCAGGGACAGCGATTCGGCCGCTTCCTTCGCCTGCAGTCGGCGCAGCAGGTATTCATACGAGCGCAGCCGCACTTGGGCGACCAGATCGTTGCGCGTGAAGGCAAGCGACTGCCGCGAGCCCTGTTCCGCGTACAGCGCGCCGCTGACGCGTGCCTGCCGCAGCGCCGGGTTTTCGATCAGCTGGCTGATGCCGATGCTGCTAATACCCCCTGCCGACGAAGTTGGGGTGGATGTCGCGCGCCCGCCGCCGAGCTCGAACCGCGGATTGGGCAGCGCGCCGGCGGTGACGACGGCGGCCGTGGCGACGTCGACGCCGCGCTGCGCGGCCCGCAGCGACGCGTTATGGGTCAGCGCGGTCTCGACCAGATCGTCGATGGAGACGGTTTTCACGTCCGGCGGGTTGGATGTCGCTTGCGCTGCCGCCAGCGACGGCAACGCGACCAGCAGTGTGGTGCCGGTCAGCAGCCGGACAAGCAAAGGCCGCACGAGGCGGCCAATCATTCGGACGGGGTGCAGCCGTTCCGTCACTGTGGGTAGGGCTCTTGCTCGGTGTTTTTTCATGCGTGTCAGCATTTTGTCAGCAACGGGGACGGATTATGTCAGGAAAATGAAGATTTTTCAGGCAGCGGGCCTGAATGCGGTTTCGGTTAAACCGAAGCAACTCGCACCGCGCTTCCTGATCCGACGAAGCTGGTAGTGTGCGGAATGTCGCCGCACCTGTCCATCGTTTGCGCGGCGGGTCAGCTGGGCTTCGCGCGCCAGAACGTCTGGTTGAATGCCATCACGTCGGCAGCGGTCACGATGGTCACCGTGCTCGCCGGCGGGTTCGGCTTCACGTTTTGGCTTGAGGGTGCAATATAAATCGCCTTCGTGACCGGGTTGGGCTGGCCATAGCTGCGTTTGGTCGGCGTGGTGGTGGGCAGGAACAGCCGCTCGGTGCTGCTTGAGGTTGGCCGTGGCAGGTCGAGCGGGCTTGGCGTCTCTTTGGAGATCGTGTACGCGTCTGCCGGGGCGACCGTCTTGCCGACAAAGCGCTCCATGGTGCTGAACGGTGCCAGGCTTTCGTACCCCATCGCAATCAGCTTTTTCGCTGCCGTTGCCTGACGAGCCAGCTCGATTGAGCGTTCTCCTTCTTTCGCCGCGAGTACCGAGGCCGGCAGCGCACCGAGCAGAGCCTGGTTCAGCGGCTTGAGCTTGGACGACGTTTCCGGCAGGTTAGTAATTATCGAAATTGCGGTTAGCGAGTCGATGTTGGGATCGACGAAGTACTTCGGGTAGCTGGCCTTATCGATGCCAAGCATCGACATCATCTGGTCTGCCTTGGCGTCGAGCGTTGTACGGGCATCGAGCACGGTGGTACCGCGAGGAAAATTCACCAGGTTCGTGATGCCCATCGATTTCAGCGCGCCGGTAGCAGACTTGTAATTTTTATACGCATCGACCAGGATCTGCCCCGGATTATTCGGATCTTCGATCAGCTTGAACGCCTGAAATGCGTTGGTGCCGCTGGGGAAGGCACTGAGGTCATAGATGCCGGACTTGGCGAATGTGGAGGCCAGCTTGCCATTTCTGGTATCCCGGTACAGCGCATCGATTGCGCCGGTCACCGAGGTGCCGCGGGGGAATCGCGACAGGCTGGTCACGCCCATCGCGGCCAGCGTCTTGGTCGCGGATACATTCGCTTTCAGCAGCGCCGGCGACAGCACGAGATTGCCGGGCGTGGACGGATTGCCGTCCTCGGCGCGGCGCGACACCATCTTGTAAGCGTCCGTCCAGGAGACGCTGGCTGGAAAGCCTTTCGGCGTGGTGTCTGAGGCTTTCGCGTTGCTGATGCCTAGCGCAAGCAGCGCCGCGGTCAGGTCGGTCTTCATTTGCTGAAGGGTCGGATTCGCGGACGCGGTCGAGGTTGCAGTCGTGCTGCTGGTCGTGGTGGTGATGGTCGTGGCCATGCGGGCAATTGTTGTGGTTTGACCTTGAGGACAGCAAGTTGTGTTCCACTTGTCCAGAATGTCGGAAAATCCGCATGAGTGACGCCGCAGCTGGCAAGCGCGTGCCGTACGGTGGCAAAATTTTGCCGCAATAGAATCGGAAGGGGAGCATGCAGGAAGCGAAATTGAAGATAGGTGCAGTGCTGCTGGCAGCCGGCGAGGGCTCGCGCATGGGCGGCGTTCCCAAATGCCTGCTGGTGCTGGATGGCGTGCCGCTGATCCAGCGGCACCTGGTGGCGATGCAAAGCGCAGGCATTGATGAGGTAGTGGTGGTTACCGGGTACTACCATCAGCAGATCGAACCGATGATGGCGGATTTCCCTGCAAGGATCGTGCGCAACCCGCATCCGGAAGCAGGACAGCAATCTTCCGTGGAGATTGGCATAGGCGCACTGGTCGCGACATTCGATATCGTGGTGATCGTACTGGCGGATCAGCCGCTGGTTGGCGGCGCTGAACTGGCGGAATTGATCGCTGCGTTCAGGACGCGAACCGCCGGAACGCAGATTGTTTATCCGCGTGTGCAGGCCACACGCGGCAATCCGGTGCTTTTTTCGGGCGAGCTGATCGCGCGGATGCTGACGTCGAATCAGAAAACCGGGCTCAGGAAATTCATTGACGAGCATCCGCAGCTCGTGCATGTGCATGAGACCGCCAACGATCGCTTCATTCTTGATCTCGACACGCGCGAAGACATCGATGCGTTCGAGAAGCGCACAGGGCACAGACTCTTGATGCCGGCGGTGGTAGGGGGCTGAGCGACAGATGACCGTCCTGCTGATTGCCCGCGCATTGATGACGACGGAGGCGGTGTTTCTGCCGCCTCCGTCACGGCGCTGTCAGCCTTCAGCCACCCGGCCGGCCAGATGCGCCAGTGCCTCCTGCACCTGATCGACCAGTACCAGGCACTGGTCTCCCGGCTGTAGCATCGACAGCGCGCGGTCGATCGCAATGAATTCGCCGCGAATGGCGTCGACGTGCGATGCGCGCTTCACGCCTTCCAGTCCTTCGCGCAATAGCGCGAGTACTTCGCCATCCTCGCGTCCGCGCTGGCATGCATCTTCATATAGCACCACGTTGTCGAACGCATCGCCGAGCACGCGCGTCAGTTCGCGCAAGTCTTCGTCGCGCCGGTCGCCGGCACCGCTGACGACGACGGTGCGCTTCATGCCTGCGGATGCCGGCATCGCGTCGAATGCAGCGACCAGCGCGCGCATCGCGTGCGGGTTATGGCCGTAGTCGGCGACTACGGTGGCGCCGCGATAGGACATCAGGTTGAAGCGCGCCGGTGCGCCCGTGATGTCGTTATTGAAGCTGCGAACGCCTGCGACGATCTCCAGCCAGGGCAGGTCGAGCGCCCAGCAGGCACCGACTGCCGCCAGCGTATTCTCGACCTGGAAGCCAAGCAGGCCGCCGCGCGTCAGCGGCACGTCGGCCAGTGTCAGCCGGTGATGCATCGCGCCTTCAGCGATCACGATCTCGCCGTTCTCGACATACACGACGCGATGGCCGCGCGCGCGGTGCGTGACCAGCACCGGATGAATCGGATTCTGTGCAAAGAAGATCACCTTGCCCGGGCAGTGCGGCGCCATCGCGGCGACCAGCGGGTCGGCTGCGTTCAGCACCGCGTAGCCATTGGTCGCGACGTTCTGAACAACCATCTGTTTCACGCGCGCGACTTCCTCCACCGTGTGGATGTGATTCAGTCCGAGATGGTCGCCATCGCCGATATTGGTCACCACGGCGACCGAGCATTTGTCAAATCCCAGACCTTCGCGCATCATGCCGCCGCGCGCGGTCTCCAGCACTGCCGCCTGCACATGCGGATGTGCGAGCACGTTGCGCGCGCTCTTCGGGCCGCTGCAGTCCCCGCTGTCGGTCTGGCGGCCGCCGACATACACCCCGTCGGTATTGGTCATGCCGACACACAAGCCCTTGTGGGCCAATACATGCGCGATCAGGCGCGTGGTGGTGGTCTTGCCGTTCACGCCGGTCACCGCGACCACCGGGATGCGGGCGTCGTCGCCGGCGCCGAACATCTGCTGCATCACGGCTTCGCCGATATTGCGGCCCTTGCCATAAGAGGGATTCAGGTGCATGCGCAGGCCCGGCGCCGCATTGACTTCGACGATGCCGCCGTTTTGCTCTTCGAGCGGCCGCATGATGCTCTCGACCACGATGTCGACGCCGCACACGTGCAGCCCGACCATTGCCGCCGCATCGATCGCGCGTGAGGCGACTTCCGGATGCACGTCGTCGGTCACGTCGGTTGCACTGCCGCCGGTCGACAGGTTGGCGTTATTCCGGAGCACCACGCGCCGCCCCTGCTCGGGCACTGATTCCGGTGTCAGGTTCTGGTCCGACAGGCAGGCGATCGCGATGTCATCGAAACGTATCTTCGTCAGCGAGGTCGCATGGCCGTCACCGCGGCGCGGGTCCGCATTCACGACATCGACCAGCTGCCGCACCGTGTGCCGGCCATCGCCGATCACCATGGGCGGATCGCGCCTGGCGGCAGCCACCAGTCTGTTTCCGACTACCAACAGGCGATAGTCGCTGCCGGGAAAAAATTTTTCTACCAGTACCGGACCCTTGCCGCGCGCAGCGGCGGTCGCTGCATCGAAGGCGAGAGCCAGCTGTTCGCGCGTCTCGATGTTCACCGTCACGCCCTTGCCCTGGCTGCCGTTCTGCGGCTTGCAGACGACCGGCAGGCCGATGCGCTGAGCGACTTCCCAGGCCGCTTCCACGCTGGCCACCGGTGCGCCCAGCGGCACCGGTACGCCGGCTGCGTGCAGCAAGTGCTTGGTCAGGTTCTTGTCCTGCGCTATCGTCTCCGCGACTGCGCTGGTCGAATCGACCTCGGCGGCCTGGATGCGGCGCTGCTTGCAGCCCCAGCCCAGCTGCACCAGGCTGCCGGCAGTCAGGCGGCGGAACGGAATGCCGCGTGCGACGGCCGCATTCACGATCGAGCCGGTCGACGGGCCGAGCCGGATGTCTTCATCGAGTTCGCGCAGTTCGTGCAGCATGGCGGTCAGGTCGGGGGCGACCGCGTCAGGGGCGAGCTTACCGCTGCAGAGATCGAACACATACTGCGATACCTGCAGCGCGTAGCTGAGTGCGAGCCGTCCGACGTCCTCCTCGCTGTACTCGACCACTACGCGGTACAGCAGCGGTACCGGCGTCGCGTTGGTCAGCGAAAACGACAGCGGGCAGCCGGCTTTTACCTGCAGCGCCAGCAGCGTTGCCTCAAGCACGTGCGCGATGGTCAGCTGACCGTGATAGCCGGGCGCGCTCAGGTCGGCGACGCCGGGGCACAGCGCGCGCAGGCGGTCGACGAAGCCTGGCAGGCGATCAATCTCGCATTCTTCGTGCGTGCACTGCAGCTCCATCTCGAGCGCGGTGTAGCGGCTCCACAGATTCGGCCCGCGCAGGGCCAGTGTTCGCTTCAGTTCCATGGTTTATGCGATGACGAGAGTTTGCGGCTGTACCGTGCCAAAAGTATCGAGGCCGGTACGGATGACTTGCGCGTCCAGTCCGAGCGCCCAGGCAGCGCCAATGGCCGCCAGCAGCACGTCGGGCGGCAGGGTGGCCGCGGCGGAGGACAGGTCACGCTGCACGTTCAGCTTGTCGGCGATGATATTGCCGTGTGCACGGATCAGGAAGCCGTCCTCGATGTAGAGCACCCGGCGGCCGGATTCGCGGTGCTTCTGCAGCGCGGGATGCGTGCCATCCTGCGCGTACAGCAGCACGTCGCCGTCGGACAGCGTTGCCATGTCGAGCACGGTGTCGTCAGTTGCGTTCAGCACGGCGGCACCGGTCTCGAGCACCACGTCGACCTGGGTGCGCAGTATCTTGTAGCGATGCTCGGGCTCAGTCATCAGCTGCTCGTCGAGGCCTGCCACTGGCTTGCTGTCGGTGACGATGCCGACCCAGCAACGGTCATAAGCCAGC
>JACCDS010454934.1_pt1 | contig 95819 bp, 98 predicted proteins | sample 7446441 | NCBI WGS metagenome assembly JACCDS01 (sample SAMN15323445, study PRJNA562643) | freshwater metagenome | isolation source: river surface water | place: USA:Blue River Watershed | collected 2017-08-17
CGCGGATTTACTTTGGCGAAAGAGCACTCGACAATCCGCTCGCGGCAGCAAACTCCGCAACTGGATTCAGCATGATTGATCGACAGTTTTATGGTGTCGGAATCTCAAGCGGTCTCCAGACACAGGTGGGACAAATCCCCGTCCGGGTCGCCGCAGGAATTGACGCAGACTGGGTCGATGACACGCGTACTGCGCGTCGTAATAGCGCCGGGTCGCCCACAGGTCCGCTCGCACGAAATGAGGAAAACACGGCAGACAATCTAGACGTCTACCTTCAGTCTGACTGGCGACTATCCCCCCGGTATTCTGGACTTCTCGGAGCCCGACTCACCCAGGTCTCGCTTGGCGTCAAGGATAACTTTCTAAGCGACGGAGATGGCTCTGGCAGCACGTCTTATTCAGGGTTCTCACCCGTGATTGGACTTACCCATCACCCATCCGATGCGCTCAACCTATTTGTTCAAGCAGGTCGTGGTTTTGAGACACCAACACTGAATGAGGTGCTCTACACCCCCAATGGCACGCGGACACCACTGAACCAATTCACAGGCGCAATCGCCGCCGCACAGAGCGAACAATTGGAGGTCGGACTCAAGTGGCGACCACAGAAAACGACTCGCGTTGATGCGTCGATCTTTAGAGCCAGGACACGAGACGATATCGCGCCCCTGTTCCTATCACCATCGTCTTCGACCTGGCAGAACGTCGACTCACTGCGCCAGGGATTCGAGATTAATGGCAGCACACAGCTGCACCCGCAGTGGATTGTGCGTGGTGCTGCAAGCTGGATCAGCGCAAAGGTGGAGAAAGACTTCTCCGTAATCCAATCAGGAAATCTTGCGCCCGTTGCAAGCGGTAACACCATGCCTGGCGTGCCGGAGCATCGGGGGTTTGTGGAGCTCGCCTGGAGATCAACGCGTCAAGCGACCCTAGCGACTCCTGTTGGCACAGAAGCTGCGCTTGAAGTTCATGCGATTGGACCGATGATGGCGAACTCGACAAACACAGCGCGCGTCGACGGCACGACGGTCTCCCATCTTCGGATCAGTCATCAGCGCCGGGTGGGCCCTGCGACCATCAAACTATTAGGGCGACTAGAAAACCTCACAAACGAGCGCTATGTTGGATCAGTCGTCGCGGACCAGGCGTTTCTTCGATTCTACGAACCGGGTGCCCCACGAAACTGGCTCGTGGGGGCATCCCTGAGCCTAACGCTCTAACGAGCGTTAGGCAATCTCCTCGTAGAGCGGCAGCGTCAGAAACTCGGCAAACGCCTCTGAGGTCGACATTTCTTCGAAGATCTTTGCAGCACGATCGTAAGTCAACGTCTCACCACCTACGACGGCCTTGACCTTCGCCAGTTCCTCGGGGACTAAGGCTCGAACCATCTCTGCAGTGATTTTCCGACCATCTTCCAGTGTGCCTTTTGGCGAGCGGATCCACTGCCAGACCTGAGAGCGAGAGATCTCAGCGGTCGCCGCATCCTCCATGAGATTGTGGATCGGCACACATCCGTTGCCCGCCAGCCAAGAGCCCAGATAATGAATGCCGACGTTGATATTCATACGAAGACCCGCCTCGGTAATTGGGGTCTCGGGCTCAAACCGCAAAAGGTCCGCAGCCGTCACAGCAACGTCGGGACGCTGCTTATCAATCTGGTTGAGACGGTCGCCCAAGACGGACACGAACTCCTTCATGGCAGGCTCAACCAGTCCGGGGTGCGCCACCCATCCCCCATCGTAGCCATCCGTCGCATCACGACGCTTGTCGTTGATGATGCCCTGCATGGCTACCGCGTTCTTTTCAGGATCGTTCTTAATCGGAATAAGCGCGCTCATGCCGCCAATTGCGGGGGCATTGCGACGATGGCAGGTCTTCAGCAACAGTAGCGCATATGAGCGCATAAACGGGGCGGTCATCGTGACCTTACTGCGGTCAGCGAGACAGAAGTTTCGATCGACTTTGAATTTCTTAATACACGAGAAGATGTAGTCCCACCGGCCCGCATTCAATCCTGCACTATGCTGACGTAGCTCATACAGAATCTCGTCCATTTCAAAGGCAGCAACAATCGTCTCAATCAGCACCGTCGCTTTGATAGTGCCAAGCGGCAAGCCCAGCTCTTCCTGGACCATAACAAAGATGTCATTCCAAAGACGTGCCTCAAGATGACTTTCCATCTTGGGGAGGTAGAAATAAGGTCCAGAGCCCCGTGCGAGCAGCTCGCGAGCGTTGTGGAACATGTAGAGCGCTAAGTCAAAAATACCACCCGAGACCCGCTTGCCGTCAACGAGTACATGCTTCTCATCAAGATGCCATCCGCGGGGACGCACACAGAGGACGGCCACTTTATCGTTCAGCCGGTATTGCTTTCCATTTTGGTCAAGCGCAATCGTGCGACGAATCGCATCGCGCATATTGATCTGACCTTGGATCTGGTTACTCCAGTTGGGCGTGTTCGAATCTTCGAAATCCGCCATAAACGAATCAGCGCCCGAGTTCAGGGCATTGATCACCATCTTACGATCCACCGGGCCGGTGATCTCCACGCGGCGGCAGAGCAGATCTTTCGGCAACGGCGCAATCGTCCAGTCGCCATCGCGGACAGACTTTGTCTCGGCAAGGAAATCAGGACGCTCACCTGCGTCAAGCCGAGCGACACGCCCCACTCGCTTCGCAAGAAGCTCCTGACGGCGCGACTCGAACCGTCGATGCAGTTTTGACACCAGGGCTAACGCCTCGGGGGTAAGAATTTCAGAAAAAGCGGGAGAGATCTCAGCTCGAATCTCGATCCCGGCTGGCATTGACTGACTCATGGGAGACTCCTTAGAAGGATCTCGATTATATTTGAATGTCCTCTCAACACTGCCCGCCATGCCTAGTCGGAATGCCCCTGTAAATACCCCAGATTTCTGGTCAACCGCCCGTCGTAGCCTTTCCCAAAAAGACCCAGTTTTAGGGGCGATTATCCGCCGCCATCAGGGGGATGCACTACAGAGCCGAGGGGATCTGGTCCAGACGCTAGCGCGTGCGATTGTCGGTCAACAGATCTCGGTCAAAGCGGCTGACACCATCTGGACGCGGTTCAGGCTCGCCATCAAAGATCTTGCGCCATCAACGCTCATGAACGTGAACGAAGCCGAACACGGCCATGTGGGTCTATCACGACAGAAAATCCGGTATCTCAACGATCTGGGCCGACACTTTCAAGAGACCCCAGGACTGCAGCAGGCACTAACCCACCAGTCCGATGAGGTCGTCATTGCACGACTCACCCAGATTTCCGGGATCGGCCCTTGGACCGCAGAGATGGCATTGATTTTCTCGCTGCTGCGACCCGACGTGCTGCCGCTTGCAGACCTGGGCTTAATGAAGGCGATATCGCAGCACTACAACAACGCCCTGCCCGTCAGCAGATCTGAAGCGCTAGCGATCGCTGAGCGTTGGCGACCTTGGCGATCGGTCGCCACCTGGTATCTCTGGCGAAGCCTCGATCCCGAACCCGTACACTACTGAAATGTTCGCCTATCGACACGCCTTTCACGCCGGCAATCACGCCGATGTTCTCAAGCACATCACCCTGATTGAAACGCTGCGGCTCATGCAGCAGAAGGAAGCCCCCATCTGGGTGGTGGATACCCATGCTGGCGCGGGCTTATACACACTTCAAAGTGCCTTGGTGCGGGACAAAGCCGAATGGCCAACAGGAATCGGCAGACTCTGGTCAAGATCCCATCAGGCGGAAGCGATCCATCGATACCTCGACGTCGTCGCTACATTTAACACCAAGAAAAAACTTACCCATTACCCGGGATCACCGCTGATCGCGCGTCATCTCCTGAGAGACGACGATCGACTGCGCGCGTTTGAGATGCACCCCTCGGATATCGGTCCACTACAGACCGCTCTAAAAGGCGAACCGCGTCGACTGAAAGCCGAACGTAAAGACGGCTTCCAGCAATTGCGCGCGCTGCTTCCCCCCACGTCGCGACGCGGACTGATTCTGATTGACCCTCCGTACGAGATGCGGCAGGACTACCAGCATGTCATCACTGCACTCAAAGAGGGGCTGGCGAGGTTTGCAACCGGGGTATACCTGATCTGGTATCCCGAGGTTGCGCGGTTTCAGGTGGATCGTCTGCTCAGACAGATCGCCGGACTTCCCATTCAAGAAGTCTTGCATGCGCGGCTAACGGTTCGGTCAGCGTTGAAAGATGGTCTGGGGTTAAAAGGATCGGGCATGGTCGTCATTAACCCGCCCTACGGTCTGAAGGCGGTTCTTGATCAGACAGTCCCTGAACTGGTCAAATTACTCGGGCAGGACCGTCAGGCCAAAGGGTTTGTCAGCCAATCCGATGCAAAAACGGCGCTCGGGCAGAACAAACCCGGCGCCGTCTCAGTCTCCTCGGTCAGAAAAGCGTCGTCTAGTTAATTACGCGACTCTTTTTTCTGCTGACTTCTGATCGAAGAACTGCTCATCTTCGGTCGAACCCTTCAATGCTGCGGTCGAAGCCTCACGCTCAATAGTCGTCGTAACAGAATCGAAATACCCTGTACCCACTTCGCGCTGATGCTTCACAGCAGTGAATCCTTTTTCTGCTGCCGCAAACTCGGCCTGCTGAAGCTCAACGAATGCCGTCATGTTGTCACGGGCGTAACCATAGGCCAGGTTGAACATCGAGTAGTTAAGGCTATGGAAACCGGCGAGCGTAATAAACTGGAACTTGTAGCCCATTGCGCCAAGCTCTCGCTGGAATTTCGCAATCGTGCTGTCGTCCAGGTTCTTCTTCCAGTTAAACGACGGCGAGCAGTTATACGCAAGCATCTTGCCGGGGAACTTCTTTTGAATTGCCTCAGCAAAGGCGCGCGCAAACTCAAGGTCAGGCTTACCAGTTTCACACCAGATGAGATCTGCATACGGTGCATACGCCAATCCACGCGAGATCGCCTGCTCAAGGCCAGGTTTTGTACGATAGAAACCCTCGACTGTACGCTCGCCAGTCAAGAAGGGACGATCCGTCTCATCCACATCAGACGTGATCAGATCTGCGGCCTCGGCATCGGTACGCGCAAGCAGTACCGTCGGTACGCCCAACACGTCCGCGGCTAAGCGTGCAGCCACCAGTTTTGCAACGGCCTCGCGACTCGGAACGAGCACCTTCCCGCCCATGTGACCACACTTCTTCACGGAGGCGAGCTGATCCTCGAAGTGAACGCCTGCAGCACCCGCGTCAATCATCGACTTCATGAGTTCAAAAGCGTTCAGTACACCACCGAACCCTGCCTCGGCATCCGCCACAATCGGAAGGAAGTAGTCGATGTAACCGGGATCCGAAGGATTGAGTCCTTCCATCCACTGAATCTGGTCAGCACGCGTAAACGTGTTGTTGATCCGCTTAACGACCATCGGAACGGAGTTCGCGGGATAAAGCGACTGATCGGGGTACATCTCACCGGCGAGGTTTGCGTCACCGGCAACCTGCCAGCCCGAGAGATACACCGCCTTCAGTCCGGCCTTCGCCTGCTGAAGCGCCTGGTTCCCGGTCAGGGCCCCAAGAGAATTGACAAACGGCTCGTTGTTCACGAGGTTCCAGAGCTTTTCCGCGCCACGTTTGGCCAGGGTGTGCTCGGGCTGTAGTGAGCCCCTCAGGCGAATAACATCGTCCGCGGTGTAGCCGCGCTTGATCCCGCGCCAACGCGGATTTTCAGACCAGTCTTTTTGAAGTTTTTGCGCCTCAAGTTCACGTGTTGCCATCTGCACTCTCCTTTAGTTCGATATCGATATCCTAGAGAGTGCTGCTGCTTAGCAACAGAAAGACGTGAAAAAAGTTACAAAAATATTAACGTTTATATTCAATAACTTAGATTAATATTTTGTAATGTGAAAAAGATTTTTCGGCTATGAAAAGAAATTCTGCTGCGTTGCAATGCAAGCTTTCGCATTACAAAATTATCTTTTCATAATGTGATATCAGACGATTTCACGAAGTGTCCGCCAGGCGGGCGTGCGGAGCACCGGCCGAAGGGCGACCCAGCCCGCCAACAAGGAGATCGCCGCACCAAGTCCCGATCCAAGAAATAACACCTCCCACCGGACCTCAAGGCTGAGCGAGAAGACCCGCTCGGCAAGCGCAGCACCGATGCCTAAGGCTGCCGCTGCAGCAAGTAACCCAGCCACCCCACCCACGAGAACGAGTTCAATGGCCTGGGCAAGCGAAATCTGTCGTCGACTCGCCCCTAACGCACGAAAGACAGCGGCTTCGCGCAAGCGCGCATCCCGCGTCGCTAAAAGTGCTGACCAGAGCACGAGCACGCCGCTGGCGAGCGCAAAGCCAAACAGCATCTGAACCGCCGTGATGACCTGAGAAAGAATCCGCTGGAGCTGCTCCGTGAGCGCGCTCAGATCAAACACGGTCAGATTCGGAAACGTCGAGAGTAATACTCGATTCAGATCAATGGTGGGGAGTCCGTGTGCATCATTCGGAATGTAGAGCGACGTGATCCAGCTCTGCGGTGCATCTTTGAGTGCTGCGGGCGTGAGGATCATAAAAAAGTTCACCTGCATGGAGTCCCAACGCAGCGCTCGAATATTCTGGACTACCGCCTCAATTCGTTCACCGGCAACATCAAAGACCAGCCGATCATTCAGCGCAAGCCCTAGCGTCTTGGCAATACCAGTCTCCACAGAGACCTGCCGCTCTGCCGGGTTTAACGGGGCGCCCGAAACGATCTTGTTGTGGGCCGGGATGTCGGCTGCATACGTGAGGTTGAATTCACGATCGACGAGTCGCTGGGCACGATCTTCGGAAAAGTCGGTGGGTTGAATCGACTTACCATTGACCTCGATCAGTCGGCCCCGGACCATTGGATAAACGCTAGGACGCGATAGTCCCTGCGCTGCAATCTTGTCGGCGACTGCGGCCTGCTGATCGGTTTGGATATTCAACACAAAACGATTAGGGGCATCACTGGGAGTCGATAACTGCCATGCCTTCACCAGGTCTGCCTGCACGAGCGTCAGGAGAAAAAGTGCCGTGAGCGCCATTGAGACGCCTTGAATCTGAAGCGCCATCGATCCGCCCCGACGCCGTAAATTCAAGGTCGTGTTCTGCCAGGCCCAACGCAGAAGGTCCCTCCATGACCCACGGCTACCCGATAGACCGATCGATGAAGGGAGGAAACGAAAAATTGCCCAGGCGACGATCGCAAACAGCAGGCTCGCGACCAGAAAACCAATCGCAGTAACACCAGAAAGGATGGCATTCCCCGTCCCCAGCCAAAGGAGCAGCCACACCGCGACAATCATCAGGAGCATCCACAACCGTGCTGAGACCGACGCTGTCGGGCTATCCTGCCGCAGCACGCGAACTGCAGAGACCCGACGCAGCCCTAAGAGCGGTGGGACGGCAAAACCGAGCACCATCGCGCAGGCCACTCCCGCGGCCTGGGCAAGCGGAGTGAGAGAGACTCCCCCTAACGGGAGTGACAAGAGTTTCGCCGCAAGGCCGGCTAACACGGACTGCATGAGCCACCCCAGTCCAAGACCGATCAAGATTGATGCCACCGTCACCACGAAAAGTTCGAGCGCCCACCAGTGATTGAGTCGTGACTGAGTCGCACCGATCGACTTAAGCACAGCACAGGTCTGGAGATGTCGTAGCACAAACCGTTGCGCAGCCAGCGCTACCGCTGCGGCAGCGGTGAGCGAGGCCAACATCCCCGTCAGTGATAAAAACGCATAGGCTCGATCCAGAGCATTACGAAGCTCTGGACGCGCGTTATCGAGACTCTCAATGCGTTGACCACGGCTGAGACCGGGGCTAAGCGCCGAGTTAAGCTGGGCGACGGCATCGAGCGAATCTCCCGGCTGTGCGGCGACCCAGAGTCGATAGCTAATCCGACTTCCAGGTGCCACAAGGCCGCTCTCTTCGAGCCGCTCGTGACGAATCATCACCCGAGGCGACAGGTTAACGAAATTCATTCCCCGATCAGGCTCTTGCACAATCAATCCAGAAACCGTCAACGACAAAGCGCCAATCGTGAGTCGGTCACCAAGGTTGATATTCAGTGTTGCCGCGAGCGCCGGATCAATCCAGACCTCATTTAGCCCCAGGGCACCATTTTTCACACGACCATTTGCTGTCTGCAGCAGCAGTGAACCCCGCAAAGGGTATCCGTCAGAGACTGTCTTTAAGGCCACCAAAAGGCCCCGCATATTGTCCCCAACGCCCGCCTGCGCCATGGTCGAGAACTGGCTTCCCTGGACAACACGCAGCCCACGCTGCAAGGCTTGCTCTTGCCACTGTGCCGGTGGCGGCCGATCGGAGACTAGCACCAGATCCGCAGCGAGCGTTGCCTGTGCATCCGAGGCGAGTGCCTGACGTACTCGGTCTGCAAGCAGACCAACGGCACTCACCGCCGTGACAGAAATGATCAGGGCCAGACACAACAGTGTTGCCCCACCCTGCCGAATATCTCTCCAGGTTAAAAACCACGCTAACCGCATCGCAATGCCTCAACAATTCCAATCCGAGCCGCCCGAATGGCAGGAATCATGCCCCCTGCCACGCCCATGCCAACCGCAAACAAAAGCGATGCGACGGCAATCCCAGGTGAGAGTTCAAAACCAAAAGCAAGTTCAGAAAAACTCTGAAAATTTGTGGTCGAGAATTCTACAAACTGCATCCCCGCCGCCAACACCAGCCCGACAATTCCACCGAGCAAGGCGAGGGCAATCGACTCGCCGAGAAAGGCCATCAGAATCGCACGCCGCTGAAACCCTAAGGCACGCAAGGTGCCAATCTCCGCCGTCCGCGTGGCGACGGCCGCCTGCATCGTAATGGTTGCTCCAATGATCGCCCCGATGGAGAAAATCGCTGCTAAGGTCAGCCCCAGAATCTGAATAAACCGCGAAAGTCCAGCGGACTGTTCGGCATAAAAGTCGCTCTCACGGCGAGCCGACAAAGAGATGCGCGGGTCTGCATTGAATCGATTCACAAGGGCTTCATAGCCATCTCTAGGGTCAGTCAGTCGAATGACAATCGTCGAATAGGCATTCCGTCGAAAGGACTGCATCAGCGCGTCAACATCCCCCCAAATCTCAGAATCAAATCCGCTACGCGCGCCATCAATGACTCCCACAACTAGCCATTGCCGCCCGCCAAAACGAATCGACTCGCCCAGCTCGACGCCAAGAAACTGGGCGCGAACGCTTCGCCCAATCACAATCTCGTTGGAGCCTGGACGAAACATGCGCCCCTCCACGAGCTGCACTTTGCGACGCAGCGTAAACCCAACAGGATCCATGCCGCGGATGACGGCATTTGAAATTGCTCCGGTTCCCTTCTTGGTCAGACTGATCAGCATCACCACCTCGCGCGACGCCATTGGCTCCCCGATGACAGCGACCTCTGGTAGTGCCGCCACCAAAGCCGCCTGGGATCGTTCGACGGCGCTCTGTACTTCGGTGGAGGACCCTTTCCGCGTCACGACAACGTTATCCGGCTCCCCGGTGGCAACCAGCGTCCTTTTTAAGCCAGCATCCAACATTAATGACGTCGCAAACACGAAGACAACTAAGGCCATTCCCCCTGCCGTCAGAAACGTTGTCACACGTCTGACCCAGAGGTTGCGAACGCTGTAGTGAATTGGAATCGCCATCAGCGATCCTGACAAACTAGATCGCACGAAGCCCCTCCACGACACGAATCTGTGAATAACGCCAAGCAGGCGCGGCAGCTGCGGCCAGTCCGACGCCCACCACCAAAACCATCTGCATCACCGTGGTCGCCCGAGCAACCTCAAAGACTGGAAACAGCGTTCCCACCGATCCGCTGAATGCCTGCGCCACGGGGAACGTGAGCAACACGCCAGCCAATCCCCCTAAGAGTGCGAGTGCAACCGACTCACCAATGATGATGCCCGCCACAAACAGTGGAGAAAACCCAAGGGCCTTCAGCGTCGCGTATTCACTCGTCCGCTCCCGTGCCGTCATCGCCATGGTGTTGGCCATCACCGCCATGATGATCAGAATGACCACGTAAGAGACAATCTGTATCGCCAACACAATCGCTTCGGTCATAGCGACAAAACCAAGCTGAAATGCCTTTTCGGTTTCGGTGAGTGTCTCGTATGAAGAATTTCGAAATAGGGCGTCAATCTGAAGACTAATCTCGGCCGCTCGTTGCGGCTCTGTGATCTCCACCACGAAGACACCTGTGTTGTTTACCGCTCGGGGAAGCCCGCGTCGTTTTGCCTCCTCGTTCAGATAATCCCAGTGGAAAAACATCTGCGCCGTATCGGTCGAGCGATCCTTACCCTGATAGATTCCCACGACCTTAAACTCCCAGTCGCCCGGATAGATCTGCCCCTTCAAGGTCATCATGTCACCCACTGACAACCCATGCTCCTGGGCGATCTTCTGGCCGATCACAGCACCACGACGATCACGAATAAAGTCACGCCGCATCTCGTCAGTCAAGACGTATTCAGGATAGGCGGCGAGATAGGTCTCGGGCGTAATGGCGAACTGAGGAAAGAAGAACCTGGGTTCTTTGTAAATACCGCCGAACCAGTTCGCCCAGGCAACACTGCGAACGCCCTCGACCTGACGAATACGGTCGGCATGAGAGATCGGCAACGGAAATACAAGGGAGATCGAATTGCGCGTGATCAGTCTGGCATTCGAGGCACCTTCGGCACCCGCATACCAGGCACTAACCACCGTCGATAAAAGGCCAAACGCGACCGTCGCCGTGACGAGTCCCAAAAAGGTCAGCAGCGCGCGCCCACGCTGACGGGCAATATTTCTGAGCAACAGCTGCAGAATAATCATGCAGAGCCTGCTGCGTCTGGCGACTCGAGCTGACCCTTTTCAAGGTGCAGGACAGAACGGGCATGCCCGGCCGCCTTTGGATCATGGGTCACCATCAGAATCGTTTTCCCCATCTGCTGGTTCAGTCGTTCGAGCATCGCCAAGATATCTTCCGCAGACTGACGATCAAGGTCCCCCGTCGGTTCATCCGCCACAATAATGTCGGGATTCGTGATTAAAGCCCGTGCGATGGCAACACGCTGCTGCTGACCGCCCGAGAGCTCGTTCGGCCGGTGGTCCATACGGTCTGCAAGCCCTACCTGCGCGAGCGCATCAGTCACCCGTTTATGCTTTTCTTGCCCTGTCAGATCCGTTAACTGCAACGGTAAAGCAACATTCTCATAAGCAGTCAAAACAGGAATCAAGTTGTAGAACTGAAAAATAAAGCCTACGTGCTGCGCACGCCAACGGGCCAAGGCCGCTTCCGAGAGCGTGGCAATATCCTGCCCGGCGATACGGATCTCACCAGAGTCGGGACGATCAATTCCGGCGATGAGATTTAAGAGCGTGCTCTTACCGGAACCCGAGGGCCCCATCAGCGCCACAAAATCTCCCGCCTCCACATTCAGCGAGAGATCCTGCAGCACAGGAACTGATTGCCCTCCGCGACGGTAGTGTTTATGAACATGCGAGAGCGCAATAAACGGCTGCCTCATGATCGGATCAGGGCGAAACCACTCGAATTTTTTGTCCGTCTTTAAAAGGCTTCGGGCGAATAACCACACGCTGACCGGGCTTCAGCTGCGGCACTGGGACGAGCTCTCCCTGAGCTGCCTCTGCCGAAGAAATCTCGACCCGTTTCAATCGATCTCCCTCGACGAGAAAGACGATCGACTTTCCGGATTCCGACAGCACTGCCTGACGACTGACTGCGATGACGGGTTGACGTTCCGCGTCCGTCAGCGGCCGATCGAGAAACACGATCTTTGCAGACATATCAGGTAGGACACGCGGATCAATTTTCTGGAAACGAACCTTCACCAGTCGCGTCGCCTTTGCCCGATCAATGGTTGGCACCATGCGGACTATCTCGCCCGCAAACCGCTCCCCAGGCAACCCATCAAGTCCGATCTCAGCTGGTTGACCAATCTTGAGCCGCGAGACATTCGACTCAGAGACATCGGTCTCGACTTCGAGCGTCGACATGTCCGCAATCGTGACCACTGCGCCCTTCGACTCCGCTGCCGATGAGAATGGGGTGATGTTGTCGCCGACGTTCGCGTTTTTAGTCAGAACGACCGCATCGAAGGGGGCTCGAATCTCGGTCTGCGCCAATGCGGCTTCAGCCACCTTCTCTGCCGCTTGCGCCGCGGCCAACGTCGCCTTAGCGCGTCCTAGTCGTGACAAGTTCGTGTCATGCGAAGAGGGCGCAATAAAGCGCTGTGCGAGCAGGCTCGCGGATCGATCCGCCTGACGCTGCGCTTCTTCGAAGTCCGCTCTCGCAACACCGACCTGCGCCCTTGCCTGATCCAGCTGGGCAGCAACGTCTTGACTTTCTATTTTGGCGAGCAACTGACCCGACTTCACAACGGCACCCTCAGCAACCCCGAGCCACTCAAGTCGGCCACTCGCCTTCGACGCAAGCGCGGCCTTACGCTGCGCAACGACATAACCCGTCGCATTGAGCACGGAGACTGTCTGTGAGGGGTACGCCTGAACAACCGGGGTGGTCTGAACGGGCTCGGCTGCGCCGGCGAACCAGAACCACACGCCCACAGCGACCGCTGCCGCCCCGAGGACCCAGCCCCAGAATCGTGAAAGCCCTGATAACCTAGGAAGTCGCATTTTGCTAAGGTCTCTGTCAGTAAAGACCCCGATCTTACGGGCAAAACCAACCGATCACAAAGGAGCATGACGCCATGACGACATCCTGGATTTCAATCAACGCAGACAACGGACAGTCTTTCGATGCCTATCTCAGTCTCCCTCCAACCGGTAAGGGTCCAGGCTTGTTATTGATCCAAGAAATTTTTGGCGTGAATGAGCACATTCAGGCGGTTGCTGATCAATACGCAGCAGATGGGTACACGGTGATCGCCCCAGATATCTTCTGGCGCATGGAGAAGCGAGTCTCTCTTAGCTACGATCAGGCGGGTTTTCATAAAGGCCTTGGAATGTTGGGCAAACTCGATCTTGCCTTAGCCGCAAAGGACATGAAGGCAGCCGTGCAGACGCTACGCAGTCATGCAGCCTGCACAGGACGCGTGGGATCGGTGGGGTTTTGTATGGGCGGACTGCTCAGTTTTGTTGCTGCTGCGGAGGCCGGTGTTGATACGGCCGTCTGTTATTACGGTGGCGGCATTCATCAACATCTTGATAAAGCAGCCAAGATCAAAGCTCCCCTGCTCTTTCACTTTGCTGAGAAAGATAGCTACATACCATTGTCAGCAGTTCAGTCTGTCCGGGACGCCTTCAGCGGTCGCGACAATGTACGGGTCATCGTTCATCCGAAAGTTGATCACGGATTTAACTGTTGGCGTCGCCCTGCATGGGATCAGGTCACTGCAGCCCGGGCACGAGGCCAGTCTCTAGTCCACCTCTCCGAAACGCTTCGGTAATCAACACCCGCTCTTTTTAGAGACCAAGCCTTGTCGGCTGTCGCACTCGCGCTCGTTCTCGCGGCAGCCGTCTGTCATGCAGCCTGGAACCTTGCGCTAAAGAGTGCGCGTGGTAATGGGCTTTCTTTTTTTGCGGTTCTCGGAATTCTTGAGGTGATCGTCTGGTCAATTCCTGTCGCGCTCCTCACCCCCGAGCTCGGCGCCATGAAGGCAGAGTGGCTGATCGCAATGGCCGTGAGTGCCATTATTCATATGGCGTATTTCTGGCTTCTGCTGAAAGCCTATAAAAGCGCAGACCTGTCACTGGCCTATCCTTTAGCAAGAGCCACTGGACCTCTGCTCTCGGTTCTTGCCGCAATTGTCTTCCTTGGAGAATCACCATCCACTGTCGCACTTACGGGCGCACTCTTGATCATCGCCGGATCGACCTGGATTGGGTTTTCCGGAACACGCGTAACGTCCCTCGGTGCGTCACAGTTAAAAGGACTCGCATTCGCCCTCCTATGTGGCACGATGATCGCGGCATACACCGTCTGGGATCAGCAGTCTGTGACCCGACTCGCGATCCCCGTTCTCGTCTTCTATTGGGGCTCGATCCTGATGCGTATTGCCATCGCATCACCAGCGCTATGGACTGACCGACACGCTATTTCAAGTTGGTTTTGGCATGACTTGAGAATTCTGCTCGTGGTCGCTGTTCTGGCACCCATGGCCTACATTTTGGTGCTGGTGGCCATGACCCTTGCTCCGCTTAGTCTTGTCGCCCCGGCACGAGAGATCAGCATCCTTCTTGGCGTCATCGCCGGGGCCAAATTGCTCAAAGAAGGTCAGATGTTCTCCCGACTGGGGGCTGCCTCACTCATGGTCGCCGGTATCGTGCTGCTCGCGGTCGGTGATCGGCTTATGCCTTAACTCGGCATCACCCTTGGGGCCGGGATGGGTTTCTCTTGATCCATATAACTTTGTATATAAAATATAATAACGTTGTTCATCCCCAGTGTTCGCCACAGCGACGAGATTGATCCGCCACAGGAGCCGCCCTTGACACCCCCCGATTACGGTTCAATCGATACGGAGCTCAGTGAGCTGTACGAATGGCGCAAGCGCGCAAGAAATATTGGATTCTTTAGTGTGGCCGGTCTTCTCGGATTTAATCTTGGGATTGACTACCTGGATTTTCTGTCGAGCGAATTCCGAGTGCTCACGGCCATCACCACCGCAGGATTCTGTCTTTTTGGCTACTACACCTACCGGTTGAACTATCAGATCGAACGACTGGTCATACAGACGTTGGTCCTGCAACGCCAAGTCATTGAGCTTCGACAGCAGTCACACGACGCGAAAACAGAGCGATAGTCCATCGCGCACCTTCCTTTTGAAAGATCAAATCGAACGGGACCGTCCGGTGGAGGTGGCTGACTCTGTTTGGTATGCTGATCGAATTAAATCGTTAAAGATTTCCGAGAGGACTGTGACCGGTGGGAAAAAACATTTGGTTTGAGCTCAGGGCATTTGTAAAACGCGCCGTTCGAGAATCAGAGCTCCATGCGCTGGATGCCAACAGCTTTGCGCTGCTGGAATGGCTAGTGGATCAGACACAGACTCAGAAAGACCCGATCTATATGCAACAACTGGTGATGGAATCAAAGGTCGCCTCGCCCGCCACGACCCTTAAATGCGTGGGCCTACTTGAAGATGCGGATCTGCTCTCAGTCAGAACGGATCCGAAAGACGCAAGGCGCAGAATGATTCGACCGACCCGTCGTGCGCTAGCCGCGATGGACGCCCTAGGGCAAAAAACTGAAGCGTGGCTCGCGCCTAGGCGTTCCAACTGCCTGAGAGGAAAAACTTCTTGAAGGTTGGTAGCGGGGGCAGGATTTGAACCTACGACCTTCGGGTTATGAGCCCGACGAGCTGCCAGACTGCTCCACCCCGCGTCAGAAAGATAATGAGTATATATGAAATTCTGTTCCTCATGCGGCGATGCAAACGAAATTCGAATCCCTGAGGGGGATTCCCGGGAGCGGGCGGTCTGTAAAAGCTGCGCCACCATCCATTATGTGAACCCCAAGATCGTGCTTGGAACGATCCCCGTGTGGGAAGACCAGGTACTGCTCTGTCGCAGAGCCATCGAGCCGCGCCTCGGCCTTTGGACACTTCCTGCCGGGTTCATGGAGGTTCAAGAATCCACCGCACAAGGCGCCATTCGAGAAACCTTCGAAGAGGCGGGTGCGGAAATACGACTTGGCGCACTCTTCTCAGTCTTCGACATCCCTCATGTCGACCAGGTCCATCTTTTTTATCTTGCAGAACTGAGCAACCTGGGATTTGCCGCAGGCCCCGAGAGTCTCGAGGTTCGACTCTTTCGTGAGTCTGAGATCCCATGGGAGAGCATTGCGTTCCGAACGATCACGGCCACCCTTCGCTTCTATTTTCACGACCGGCGACAAGGCCACTTCGGCCTGCACACGGGTGACATCCGCCACGTTCAGCTTCCCCATGACCCGCTCGCTCCTCTGGGTTGATCCAGACGACCCGCTACCACCGACGCATCTCGCGTTTCGGGCAGAGGAAGGGGCCAACGGCCTCCTCGCAGCGGGCGCGGATCTCTCTGCCAGTCGCCTAAAAGAGGCTTACAGCAAAGGGATCTTCCCCTGGTTCTCGGAAGGCGAACCCGTCTTGTGGTGGACGCCATCACCGCGAATGGTACTCATGCTTGACGAGTTTAAGATCAGTAAGTCGCTGCGCAAATCCATCGCCCGGTTCCTTGAGGACAAGACCCTTGAGGTCGCCGCAGACCGGGATTTTAAAGCGGTGATGCAAGCCTGCTCCGCGCCCCGACCTGGACAAGGGGGGACATGGATTACCCCTGCCGTACAAAAGGCTTACTACGATCTCCATCGCATGGGGTTTGCGCACAGCATCGAGGTTCGTCGCGAGGGGCAGCTCGTCGGCGGGCTTTACTGCGTGAGCCTGGGGCGGATGTTGTTCGGTGAATCCATGTTTGCCCGGGAGCCCAACAGCTCCAAGATTGCGCTTGCCGCCCTGGTCGCCTGGGGCAAAAAACAGGGGGGCACAGTGATAGACTGCCAGCAGCGAACGGATCATCTTGCATCGCTGGGGGGAAGAGAGATCGACCGGCAGACTTTCGAGGCACGATTAGTAGCGTTACAAAACGAACCCGCTTTCGACTGGGTTCATTCGAGGGTCAGTAAAGAAGACCTAAGGACCACTGCGACATGGCCCACCTAAAGGATCTTCCTGTCGTCAGCCTGCAGTTTTATGTGACGGCCCCCTACCCCTGTAGCTACCTGTCACAGCATAAGGCTCGCTCGCAGGTCGCAACGCCCAACCATCTGATCAACGCTGAGGTCTACAGTGACCTTGTTCAAATTGGCTTCCGACGCAGCGGTGTCTTCGCCTATCGCCCCTACTGCGATGGCTGCCGCGCCTGTATTCCGCTGCGAATTCCCGTTCGCGACTTCGCGCCAAACCGCACGCAGCGTCGACTCTGGAAAAGGAACCAGGATCTGTCGGTGAGGATGGGACCACTTCGGTTTGATGATGCCCACTACAACCTTTACCAGACCTATCAGTCCAAGCGTCATGCGGGGGGTGGTATGGACCACGACAGTAGAGAACAGTACGCCCAGTTTCTGCTGCAGAGTCGTGTGGAGTCGAGACTCATCGAGTTTCGTGATCCGAACCAACAACTCAAAATGGTCTCCATCGTGGACATCCTTCAAGACGGACTATCGTCGGTCTATACCTTTTACGATCCCGACGACACCCATCGGAGCCTTGGTACGTATGGGGTACTCTGGCAGATTGAGTTCTGCCAACGAGAATCCCGGTCGCATCTCTATCTCGGATACTGGATTGAAGAGAGTCCGAAGATGTCTTACAAGTCGCGATTCCACCCGCATGAGACGCTACAAAATGGCGTCTGGTCTCGGTCGAGCTCCGTCTAACCCACCTCGTTCTTTTTTATGAATATCTTGACCAGCTACCCATTGCTTCGTCCGATGCTGTTTGCAATGGATGCAGAAACTGCACACGAGTTCACCTTCACATCGCTTGAGACGCTCAAATCGACAGGTCTACTGCCCCCCTCTCGTCCACTTCCCGGCCGTGAAGTCCTGCTTGCCGGCCTGAGATTTCCAAACCCGATCGGTCTTGCAGCGGGGCTCGACAAAAATGCCGCTCACCTGGATGCGCTTGGATCCTTCGGCTTCGGGTTCATGGAAGTTGGTACCGTCACCCCAAGGCCACAACCAGGCAATCCCAAGCCGAGAATGTTTCGCCTTCCTGAACACCAGGCAGTGATCAACCGACTTGGATTTAACAACCTTGGACTGAAGACATTTATTGACCACGTCCAGCAATCCGACTGGGCACGCAAACGGCTTGGCGTGCTCGGGCTCAATATTGGCAAAAATGCCGATACCCCGATCGAGCGGGCCGACGACGACTATCTCACTTGTCTTGAAGGGGTCTATCCCTGGGCAGACTACATCACGATCAATATCTCTAGCCCCAACACGAAAAACCTTAGAGATCTTCAGAACGAAGACGCCCTCGAACGGCTCTTATCTCGCCTCAAGGCGCGCCAGAGCGCGCTTACGCAGACCCATGGAAAGCAGGTGCCACTTTTTCTGAAGATTGCACCGGATCTCAATGACGAACAGATTCGGGCGATCACAGATGTTCTGAAACGCCACGGCTTTGACGGACTGATCGCAACCAATACGACGCTGTCGCGAGATGCCGTCGCCGGATCGAAATTTGCCCAGGAGGCTGGCGGCCTGTCGGGCGCGCCATTGCTCAACGCCTCGAATCAGGTCATTCGTAAATGCCGCCAGGCGCTCGGGCCGACGTTTCCGATTATTGGCGTTGGGGGCGTTCTTAGCGGCGAGGATGCACAGAGCAAGATCGCTGCTGGCGCAGACCTAGTTCAGATTTACAGCGGACTGATCTATCGCGGGCCCGCGCTGGTCTCAGAGGCTGTTCGCGCAACGCGATCCGCATAAAGCTCGCGAAAGGTTTTCGACGCTGGTGTCGGCAGATCCCGAAAATCAGTCCAGCCCTTTGCAAACGTCAGGTGACGAATCCGGCCACCACGACGCCCCAGTGAGCGCAACACACGGTTCGCGATATTGACCACCAGCGCGTAGAGATTCGGCCGGTTAGCGACAAATCCCCAGAGCATCATGGCAAACCGTTCGGTCGCAGGCCGAAGATGCCGATCAAACTGACGCTCCCGCAGCTTGCGCAACAAGTCCGGCAATGGAATCGCCACTGGACAGACCACGTGACACTCTCCGCACATCGTAGCGGCCTGCGGCAGATCTAACGCGTTTTCCAATCCCACATAGCTTGGCGTTAGCACCGATCCCATCGGCCCGGGATAGACCCAACCATAGGCATGTCCGCCAATCTTCTGATAGACCGGGCAGTGGTTCATGCAGGCACCACAGCGAATGCAGCGGAGCATCTCTTGAAACTCGCTACCGAGCAGGCTCGATCGGCCACCGTCAACAAGAACAAAATACATGTGATCCGGTCCATCCTGCTCATCCGGCGCCCGAACGCCAGTCAGCAGCGAGATGTAGTTTGAGATCGACTGACCCGTCGCACTTCGCGTGAGCAGCCTTGCAATCGTGGCGAAGTCTTCAAAGGTGGGCAGGATCTTTTCGATCCCCGTCACCACCACATGAACACGCGGCATGACCGTACACATGCCCTCATTTCCCTCATTGGTGACGAGCGCCACCGATCCAGTCTCGGCAATCAGAAAGTTTCCACCCGTGACCCCCATATCGGCCTGCAGAAACTTCGGCCGCAGGGTCTCTCTCGCTTCGCGCGTGAGCTCCCCAATATCCGTCAGCCGGGGCTTCTGATGGACCTTCGCGAATAGATCAGAGATCTCTTCTTTGTCCTTATGGATTACTGGCGCGATGATGTGACTGGGCGCTTCGTTATCGTTGATCTGAAGAATGTATTCCCCGAGATCTGTCTCAACCGATTCAATTCCCTCTTTCGCCAGCGCCGCATTCAGCGCCATCTCCTCTGAGACCATCGACTTCGACTTGGTCACGAGCTTGACCTCGTGACGTTTTGCAATCTCAACGACGAGCTCGGAGGCCTGAGCCGGTGTCTCCGCGAACAGTACGGTTGCTCCTCGGGCCTTTGCTGCGTGCTCAAACATCTCAATCCAGACGTCCAGTCGATCCAGAATGCGATTGCGGCGCTCGACCGCTGCTTGGCGCGTCGCCTCGAAGTCAATCTCGGTCATGACATTTGCGCGCGCAGAGACAAACTTCTCTGAAAGCTTCTTCAGGTTCTGCTGGAGGCGCGTGTCTGCGAGCTTCTCCCCGACACGCGCCTGAAAGTGCATTGACTGAACCCGCATTCCTTGCCCCCTATGGATCCGAAACGACTAGCGCGGCTTTGCAGGCAGATCTCCTGCCAACACCTGCGCAACGTGAAGCACCTGTGTGCGTTCATCGCCAAGTCGACGCAGACGCCCTTCAATGTGCAGCATACAACCCAGATCCCCCAACACAACGGCCTGCGCCTGTGTCGCCTGGATGTTATTCACCTTTTCATCCACGATCGCCGTGGAGACATTACCGTACTTCATCGAGAAAGCACCGCCGAATCCGCAGCAGGCGCGGCTGTCTTTCATTTCTTTGATCGTTAACCCGGGAATCTTTGCCAGCAGTTCTCTTGGCTGCTTGGAGACCCCCAGTTCTCGCAAGCCTGAACAGCTATCGTGGTAGGTCACTGCGCCCTCGAGTCGACCGGGAACGTCCTTGAGCTTCATCACCGTGACGAGAAAGTCTGTGAGCTCAAAGACCTTCGGCTCCAGATCGGCCATGCGACGCTTCATCTCAGGATCATTCGCGAACAGATCGAAATAATGCACTTTGATCATGCCAGCACAGGACCCCGACGGAATCACCACGTAGTCATAGCCCTCCAACTGACCCAGGACCCGCTCCGCAAGCTGACGGGCTGTTCGGCGATCCCCCGCGTTGTAGGCGGGCTGGCCGCAGCAGGTCTGGCCGTCCGGGACCACAACTTCGCAGCCGGCATGCTCCAGCAGTTTCAGTGCGGAAAGACCGATCTCTGGACGCATGAGATCGACCAGGCAGGTAACAAACAGGGCAATGCGAGGAGACGACTCGGTCATGAATCCGCCAGCTTTAGGGGTTAAAAGTTGTTCTTCCATACAATAGAATCACATTTTGCCACTTGATAACGGTCGCATGAGAGATCCCGTGTCCGCAAAGCCACCAACTCGCAAATCAGCGAGCCCAACTGATGCGCCGCAGCGAAAGCTGATCGCCCCGCCTGTTGAGCCTCAGGCCCTGGCAATCCAGGTCATCGAAAGAATGATGACCCTTCTCGATGCATTGGCCCGAAAATCCGAGCCTGTCACCTTGAAAGAGCTATCTCAGACGAGCGGTCTGCACCCCTCCACCGCCCATCGCATCCTGAATGATCTTGTCCTGGCTCGTATGGTCGACCGTACGGAGCCAGGGAGCTATCAGCTCGGCATGCGTCTGTTGGAGCTTGGAAACCTGGTGAAGGCCCGGTTGAATGTCCGTGATGCTGCGGCAGGGCCCATGCGCGAGCTTCATCGCCTTACCGGCGAAACGATTAACCTTTCGGTCCGCCAAGGAGATGAAATCGTCTACGTTGAGCGGGCCGTCAGTGAGCGGTCTGGCATGCAGGTGGTTCGGGCCATCGGAGGCCGTGCACCGCTGCACCTGACCTCGACGGGAAAACTCTTTCTGGCCAATGATGACCTACGAGCGGTACGGTCGTACGCGATGAGAACTGGGCTTGCCGGACACACCAGGAACAGTCTCACCGACCTCTCAGAGTTAGAGGCAGAGCTGGACGAAGTCCGACAGCGAGGATTTGCCAGAGATAACGAGGAACTCGAGTTGGGCGTCCGCTGTATCGCGGCGGGAATCTATGACGACGCGGGCCAGATCGTTGCCGGTCTATCGATTTCAGCGCCGGCAGACAGAGCAAATGACGGCTGGATTACAGCGCTCAACGATACCGCAAGAGCAATTTCAGCAGCACTCGGTTATGAGCGCACCGCAAGCTGACGATCCCGATCAGCAGACAGCCATTTGCGGATCCGCTCTGCATCAGAAATGCGCTTCGAGCTTCCCTGTGCGTCGAGCATGACGATAATCACGTTCTGATCATCAATCGTTGCCTGCATGACCAGGCACTTCCCTGCGTCACGAATAAAACCGGTTTTCGACAACCCCAGTTCCCACTCATTGTTACGCGTCAGTGCGTTCGTGTTTCTAAACTGCTGCTGCCGACCACCGACACGCACAACCGCCTCACGGTCAGTGGAATACTCTCTCACCAGAGGGTAGGCATAGGCCGCGTTCACCAGCCGAGAAAGATCCCGAGGCGTCGACACATTCTGACTGCTAAGTCCCGTCGGCTCGACAAACTTTGAGTTGGTCATCCCTAGCTCTTGAGCCTTGCGATTCATCGCTGCAATGAACGCAGAAAGACCGCCAGGGTAGCTACGACCCAGCGCCTGCGCCGCACGATTCTCAGAAGACATCAGGGCGAGATGTAGAAGCTCTGCACGCGAAAACCGCGCTCCCACACCAAGCCGAGACGCCGAATACTTCTCGAGCTGGGTATCTTCTTTTTCAATCGTGATGAGCTCGGAAAGGGAGAGATCCGCATCCAAGGTAACGATCGCTGTCATCACCTTCGTGATTGAAGCGATGGGCAGCGCGACATCAGAATTTTTCTCAAGTAGCGGGAGTCCAGTGTCCTGATCCACCACCATGACCGCGCTTGAATTCAAGGCGATTTCACTAAGCTGGGATCTCAGTCCCAGCCTCGACCCCAGTGAGTCATAGCCAGACTCTTCTGCACTCGCGAAAGATTTTCCATGCTGGCGCTTGGCGCTAGTGCGTTTTACTGAAACTTTTTGCGCCTTAGGTTTCTTGACTTCCTGAGGTCTTGCCTTGGCATCACGCGTGCTGCGTTCTGTCTTCGCCCCTGACGAGACGACTTTCTTCGCCGACGGCTCTTTTGTCTGCGCGCCTGACTGTGCCCAGGACGGCGAAGTAACCGCAACGCCCAGACACAACGCAACAGACCAGACGACGGCGCGGGAAGCCCGGCCGTTTACCGCTGCAGCGTGCACCGGAAGGGGTCGAAACAGAGAGGCACGAGGCATAACTGGCACTCTTTAAAAAACCAAGAAACCCGAATGCTAGCAAAGGAAATGTGGAATTCCAAGCAAAAAATGATTTTTTTCAATGGGTTAGACAAACTAGTGAAACCCCTACTTCATGTGACCCAGGTCCGGATCGCGCTGGAGACGGTCTGGAAATGAATATCCACCGTGTCATCGATCTCCCGGGCATAGCCCCCTGCCATGGCCACCGCAACAGGAAGCGCCCGCGCCTTAGCAAACGAGAACACCATCTCATCACGGCGCAATAACCCGAGCTTGGTGAGGCCCAATCTGCCAAGCCGGTCCCCCGCATAGGGGTCTGCCCCCGCAAGGTAGATCACCAGATCTGGCGAAATCGCGCGCCCGCAGACCGCAAGCCCCTCTGTCAGAGCAGAGAGATAGTCCGCGTCTGTCGTGCCATCGGGAAGTTCAATATCTAGGTCCGACTGCGCCTTCTTGAAAGGATAGTTTGTTGCACCATGCATCGAAAAAGTGAAGATGGTTGGATCATCACGGGCGATCTCAGCAGTGCCATTCCCCTGATGAACATCCAGATCCACAATCAGCACTCGCTGAACAAGCCCCTCGCGTTGAAGCACACGTGCGGTAACCATCGCATCGTTGAAGCAACAAAACCCCTCCCCGTGGTCTTGGTGGGCGTGATGTGTGCCGCCGGCCAAATTAATGCTGATGCCGTCCCGAAGCGCATAACGACCTGCGGCGATCGTCGCCCCAGTCGAACGTCGCGATCGCTCCACCATCTCGGGTGTCCACGGAAATCCAATGCGCTGCATCTCTTGGCGGGACAGATCACCGCAGACGAGGCGGGCGACGTACTCAGGGGTATGCGCAAGAAAAAGCTGCTCATCAAGGGCAGCAGCTGGCTCTTCAAGAACAAGGTCAGGGTAAGCAGCAGAGAGCCGCTCTCTTAAAAGCCTGTACTTGACCATGGGAAACCGATGTCCTGCCGGTAAAGGCAGCACGAACCGGTCACTGTAAAGCGCTACTATCCCCATCAGATCTTCACTTTTTCACCAGAAAAAGGTATGGTCCTAATACATATAACAACAAACAACTGCAATCACGGAGGCACGCCATGGGACTCTACCCTACACCAGAAAATATGACCGAAGCGCAGCGTCAAAATCTCGACGCCATGATGAAGCTATCGCACAAAGCCTTTGAGGGTGTTGAAAAAATGGTGGAGCTTCAGCTCAACGCAGCCAAGGCATCCCTGCAAGAGACAGCCGAAAAGTTTAATGCCCTGATGAGCGTGAAAGACGCGCAGGAAGTCGTCGCCCTGAACAAAGAAATGGCCGCCCCCAGTACAGAAAAAGCGCTGGCCTATTCGCGTGCCATTTATGACATCGCCTCACAGACGAGCGGAGAAGTTCAGCGACTCGTCGATGCGCAGATTGCAGAAGCCAACAAGAAACTTGTCGATACCCTTGACGAATTTGCGAAAAATGCGCCTGCAGGATCTGAAGCCGTTGTACAGATGATGAAGTCATCGCTGACCGCCGCAAATTCCGCATACGAGACTGCTAACAAAGCAGCACGCCAGGTCGTTGAGATGGCAGAGCGCAACCTGCGCGCTGCCGCGGAAGCGAGCACAGCGAACCTAAAGCAGCGCTAACGACTCGCCTGCCGCTCTTCCCCGATCTCCCCACCAAGCGCCAATACCCCCGCACGGAATTCTTGATAGGCCGTCTCTAACACGGTGGGGGGGCCGGCGGGATCGTGAAGGCCGTCCGTTGCCTTGATCCCCAGCTCAACGTGTTTAGGTCTGCCGTCCTCTCCGGCCGACGGCAGACTATAGATTTTTAACTCGGGGTAGCGCTCTGCCAAAGACTGCATCAATGGCGTCACAGTTGCCTCGTAAAGGCGATAGACGATCATCGATCGGTCATACTCCGCAACAGATCGAAAAAGATCTTGATAAAAATTCTCGAGCACCCACTCGATCATCGGCCAAGCCATGACGGGAAACCCGGGAACAAAATAATGTTCGCAAACAGCGAAACCGGGAATCTTGTTGTATGGGTTCGGAATAATCTGGGCCGCCTCTGGAAACTCTCCCATTCGAAGCCGCTCAGGGGTGGCAGGCTGGCCCATATCCTGTGCACGCTCACGAATCAGGGCTTCCGCCTGTGGATGGAGCACCAGGTTCTGTCCAAGGGCCTCTGCCGCAGCCTGCCGCGTATGGTCATCCGGAGTTGATCCAATGCCGCCACAGCTAAACACAATGTCACCGGATGCAAAAGAGTCCTTCAGGGCGCGGACACAACGCGCACGGTCATCCCCAAGATACTGCACCCAGGATAAGGCCAAGCCCCGTGCACCGAGAATCGATCTCACCTGCTCGAAGTGCCGATCCTGGCGCTTGCCCGAGAGAATCTCATCCCCAAGAATAAACAGTCCAAACTGACGACCCACGCTCATGCACGCTCATCCTTCATCTGAAAAATACTCCGGTACCCATTTCTAAGGCCGATCCACTGCTGCTGCCAAAAACCGGTTCCATAGTTCACGCCATCCTTCTGGTCAGTGATCCCGGTCGCCGGCAGGGCCTCCCCACCGGCCAGTCGTTTCTCCGCCGACCAGTCTGCTGTCCGAAAGAGCCAATCCCAGACAGGGAAAAGCACGGCAAAGTTAACTCCCTTGGCAGGGCCCTCGTGACCAATGCCCATGGCGTGATGCACCCGGTGAAAGCCTGGTGACACCAGTAACCGCGCGGCCCACTGCGGGAACGGAACTCCCAGGTTGGCATGTTGAAGGCTTTGCCAGACCCGCGTGATCACGACAAAACCAAGAAACTGTGCCGGCGCGACACCGATGAACAATGCAACGAACGCCAGCAGTGCATCTCGAATGAGATCATCCAAAAGATGGTTTCGGTTGTCCGTGAGAAATGTCATTCGACGCTGCGCATGATGGATCGCATGAAGTGACCACCACCAATTCCATTGATGCTGTGCCCGATGAATCCAGTAATCGACAAAATCGAGAATCAATAGATAGACCAGCGCTGCTAAGACCGGCAAATAGGTGAGCCCAAGTGCCGCATCCAGCTCAATGCTGGGGACCCCCCAAGACCTGAGCGTGTCTTTTAGCAGCAGGACAACTGGCTGCAGCAGCGCGAAGACAAAGACAGCAAAGGCACCGAGCCGATGCAGCAGGGTGTAACTGAAATCGATCCAGGGGGAGTCACCCGGCAACAGGTTGCGGTCTCGCTCTGCCGGGAAACGCCGCTCAAGCGGAATCAAAATCGCCGCCAGAAGGCTCACCTCAATGACACCGATGAGAAACCACTCCGTAAAATCGAAGGCGTCTTCCATGTGCGCCAAAAGATCCAATCGCGCGAGCATGGGAAGTACAAAAGACTCAAACAAGACCACGTGGATCTCGTTAAACCATGTCCCGATCTGTTCGAAAAGATTCATCACTTGCTCTGATACTGGGGATGTTGCGGAACTGTCAGAAAACAAAATCCTTTTTCTTTGAGCCCAACGATCAAGGGTTCAAGCATCGGGGCATAGACCTCTTGGCGCGACCAGATGCCGAGATGGGCCATCAGAATATCACCGGGCCGTATCTCGCGAAGTGCCTTGGCCAACAGCATCTTGTTGGGATACCGGTCGCTGGGGAGTTCGTCACCTAAGAATCCTGCGGCGCTCCAGCCAACGTGGCGAAAACCACACTGGGTTGCCGCTGCAATCGCGTTGGACGTGGTGTATCCGCCCGGTGCACGCCACAACGGATCAAACCGTCGCTGCGTCATTTCAAAGAATCGATCCTCTACCGACCGAAGCTCTCGACAAAATGCGTCGGGGGTCATGACCAATGTCTTGCCCGCATCCTGACCAAACTGAGGGCGATATCGAATGGACCCGCCTTCTGCCGCAAGAATCCGTCCGTGACGCATCGTATGACTACCAAAAGCATGACCGTCTTTGACCAGGTCTCGCCAGAAACCAGACCAGCGGTCATCCAAGACATAGTTGCCCTGGAATGTCTTCTCATTGGCAATAAAGAACGTGGCCTTGACCTGCTGATTGCGCAGTAACTGCGCAATCCACTCGGCACGCTGCATACCGCCGGTATCAAAGGTCAGATAGACCGGCTTCTGACAGACACTCGCGAACGCAAAAGATAGTGACGAGATCATCGTTGTGACGAGCACAACCGCCCGGGCCAAGAAGCCGGACCGAAACGAAGGTCCTGAGAGAGGCTTAGAGAAGACCCGCACGCTCATGAAGGTAAACCCCATGGGGAGATCGACCCACCTGAATTCGCTTAATCACTTTGCCCGCTGACAAGTCGACGACAGCGACAGAGCGTGTCCAGCGTTGCGTGACCCAGAGAAAACGCCCCGTCCGATCAATCTCCATGCAGTCCGGTCCGCCCGATACCGGGATCTGGGCCTCAATCTTCCGCGTACTCATATCAATCTTTGTGATCGTGTTCGCCACACGATTGGAGACCCACAGGTGACGCTGGTTACCCTGGTTGCGAAATGCGTGAGCGCCATCGCCGGTCTTAATCGAGGCAATAATTCGTGGGCCATCGGCGACGCCGATCTGCGGATCAATGACCTGTACGACGCCATCGCCCATGACCCCAACAAAGACTAATTTTGAGTCAGGTGAGATCGCGACTCCAGCGGGCAGTCGCCCAACTTTGAATCGCCACAAGACCGTCATTTTCTTGACGTCAATCGCCACCAGCTCGTCCGAATCCTGAAGAGTGCAATACGCGACTCGACTATCCCCGGAAAAAATCAAGTGGCTTGGCGTTTTCGCAAGATCAAATCGGGCAGTCCGTTTTAATGCAAACTGCTGCGCTGTCCCCGTCGGCCGATAGAGGTCGATGTGATTCAAACGATTCGCGCAGGTGAGAAAAATTGACTGGTCCGGCGAAAACCCGAGGTGATAAGGATCATCAATCCCCTGGAGCGAGTGCAGTACGCGACCCGTCAGAGGATCCAAGAAAGTGATCGAGTCAGACACCGCATTGCCCACCAAGACCATTTTGTTATCGGGACTCGGATACAGATGATGAGGCTCCTTACCCGTCTCGACCCGCCCCAGGACTTGGTACGTCACGGGATCAATCAGACTGACGTCCGCATCTCGCGAGTTCAAGACAATTGCTGGCGATAACTTCGGCTGGGATGCCACCGCCTGGGCACTCGCCGCCCCCCATGGGAAACCAGCACCGAGAACGCCACACGCGGTAAGCGCCCCCTTCACGAGCGCGCGACGATCATTATTCAGAGTCTTCATAGCCCAGCATTATCGCGTTATTCCATCAGGTTAGCCCAAGACTTCTGAAGGCGTTTGACAGAGACCGGCATCGGGGTTTTCAGCTCTTGTGCGAAAAGCGACACCCGTAGCTCTTCACACATCCAGCGAAACTCCTCAGCACGATCAGACCGATGCCCCCGCTGACCCTCGGCCCAACGCCAAAACGGCCCCTCAATGGTGAGACAGTCTGCCATCCACCGCTGATCGCGTGCAGGGTCTTGGCGACATTTATCAATCCGAACCGAAACCGCTTTGAGATATCTCGGCAGATGCCCAGCCCGGGGGGCAGGCGTGATCACCAGGAAGTCTTTGGGCAACAATCGTCCGAGCTGCTGCTGAATATCTCGGGTGGCAGCAGCCTGCGCCTTAATGGTCCCGAGTTTTTTCGTAATCGATGAATACTCGCCTAACACCACCGAGAGCCAACGGATCATCTCCTGGCCAATCAACATGACTCGGGATCGGCCGCTTGCGAGACGCGACGCAAAGGCAGCGTCGTCCTCTGGGAGGCCTTCGGCTAAAAATATTCGGTCGATCACCGCATCTCGCACCTGACTCGCCAGCTGCTCGTAGGGCCCAATCGCCGCGTACTGCAGGCCAATCTCGCGCCTGCCTTGAAGCTCTTTCTCTAAGGCACGAAGCGGCTCCTTGAGCGCCCCCGCAAACCGCTCGCGCCAGGCCTCCCGGCTCGATCCGGTGGCCTCTTCCTCCGATTCCGCCTCCACGCCGAGAGACGACATCAGCGCCTCTCGGTCACGCCCCTCTGCAAGTCGTCGGCCAAAGGCATCCGTCACTCGGAGGTTCATCCAACAGTGCTGACTGACTGACTCGAGTTTGTAGTCGTCCCGACGCGTCGCGATCCCCGTCCGTTCGGAAACATCCTGAATCAGGGCCTGAATTAAGGGGATCGACCCAGCACGCGATGCCCATCGATCACAAAATCCCTGAGCGTATTCAGGAAGCGGCACACAGTGACGACGAAGGCGCTGGGGCAGACTTTTCAGTAATGCCTGAACCTTCTCCGTGAGCATCCCCGGCACAAGCCAGTCCAGCCGAACAGGGTCGAGCTTTGCAAGCATGTCTACCGGAACGATCAGCGTGACCCCGTCGCGGGCATCTCCGGGCGAGAAGTGATATTCCAGACGATAAGTCTGATCTGATAACTGCAAGGTCTTCGGGAACTGATCGGTCGTGATGCCTGCGGCCTCGTGACGCATCAGGTCGTCTTTCTTCAGGCAGAGGCAATCAGGATCCGTCTTGACGGCCTTGGTATACCAGGCGGCAAGGCTACGCGCATCAACCACGTCTTCAGGCAGCGACTGATCATAAAAGGCAAAGAGCAGTTCCTCATCCACCAGAATGTCGGGTCGACGTGCCTTATGCTCAAGCAGTTCTACCTCGCGAATGCGTTTACGGTTGACAGTAAAAAACCGGTGCTGGCACTCCCAGTCGCCCTCCACGAGGGCCTGGCGAATGAAAATCTCGCGCGCCTCACGGGCCTGCGTGACACCCAGTCTTGCCCAGGCGATCTTGCGACGCTGATAGACCGTCAGCCCGTAGAGCGTGGCACGCTCATAACCGACGACTTGTTCGCTCTTTTTTTCCCAGTGCGGTTCGGCCTGGCTGCGCTTTAAGAGATGGCCACCAATCCGCTCGATCCACTCCGGCTGGATCGCGGCAATGGTTCGCGCAAAAAGCCGTGATGTCTCAACCTGCTCTGCAGCCATCAGCCAACGCGGTGGCTTCTTCGCAAGAAACGATCCGGGCCAGATCAGAAACTTCACATCGTGGCAGCCATGCCAGATGGGTTCATCGGGTGCGCGGCAGCCAAGATTGGACAGCAGCCCAGACAGAATGGCCTGGTGCAACAGGTCTTCAGCGGCTGGCTGGTCATTGAGCTGCCATTTGTTCTCGCGTGTCCACTCAGTCAATTGGCTGTGGATATCGCGCCACTCACGCACACGTAACGGCGAGAGAAACTCAGCACGAAGTGCCTGAACAAATTTCCGGTTCGACTCTCGCTCGTTGGATAACTGATGGACGCGATCCCAGACCTTCAGAATCGAGACAAATTCGCTACTCGGATGCGCAAACTGTTGATGGGCACGATCGGCCGCCTGAGCGCTCGCTTCCGGACGATCACGCGGGTCCTGAACCGACAGCGCTGAGGTGATGATCAGCATCTCGCGAAGACATCCGTTCGCCTTGGCCTCGATCAGCATCCGACCGATGCGCGGATCAAGCGGGACCTGCGACAGCTTTTGCCCGACTGACGTCAGTTGCCCCTGGGCATCTAACGCGCCGAGTTCTCGGAGCATCGCCAGACCATCGGCAACCGCCTTCCCGGACGGTGGGTCGATAAACGGGAACTCACGAATATCGGGTAACCCCAATGACTTCATGCGAAGCATGACCGCTGCCAGAGAGCTGCGATGGATCTCGGGGTCCGCAAAGGGCGGGCGTGCCTGATAGTCCTCTTCTGCATAAAGTCGAATCGCCACACCCGGGGCCAGTCGCCCGCAACGACCAGAGCGCTGATTTGCCTGCGCCTGCGGAACTGGCTCAATCTGAAGCTGCTCAACTTTGCCACGGTAGCGATAGCGCTTGACTCGTGCGAGACCGCTGTCGACCACGTACCCGATGTTGGGCACGGTGAGGGACGTCTCTGCTACGTTCGTCGACAGAATCACCCGGCGCGCACCACCAGGACGAAAGACACGCTCTTGATCTGCCTGAGAGAGCCGCGCGAAGAGCGGCAAGACCTCAGTGGCCATCTTCCCTGACTTCGCTAATAGACTCTGCGCCGGTCGACTGCGCAGCTCATCGGCAACCGCTTTGATCTCTCGCTCACCAGGAAGGAAGACCAAGATATCCCCAGGCCCCTGGCCGCTCCAGTCACGCTCACACTCCTCGATCCCTCCGACCACGGTGTCAATCAAGTCCTGGTCCGTCGTTTCTGGTGGCCGCCAGCGCACCTCGACCGGATACATACGGCCGGAGACCTCGATCACCGGGGCGGGGACGCCTCCAAAACTGAAATGCTTGGCGAAGCGCTCCGCATCAATGGTTGCCGAGGTAATCACGATTTTGAGATCGGGACGTGTCGGGGCCAAGGTCTGCAGATAGCCCAAGAGAAAATCGATGTTTAGGCTTCTCTCGTGGGCCTCGTCAACAATGATCGTGTCGTAGGCTAATAGCTTGGGGTCCGATTGAATCTGACCCAGCAGGATGCCGTCCGTCATGAGCTTGATAGGCACCCCGGGTCGGGACCGATCATTAAAACGGACCTGGTAGCCCACCATGGCTCCAGGCTCAGCACCACAGGGCGTGCCCAGCTCCTGAGCGATTCGCTTGGCAACAGTGACGGCGGCAAGCCGTCTCGGCTGGGTATGGGCAATGGTCTTACCCTTCGCCCCCCGGCCCATTGCGAGGGCAATTTTGGGTAACTGGGTGGTTTTACCGGATCCGGTCTCGCCACAGACGATGACGACGGGATGGTTCCGGATGGCCTGGGCAATGTCTTCTCGGCGACCAACAACCGGAAGGGAATCGGGGAACTCAAGTCGCATCAAGAAAATTATAATCAGCCGATGAAAGCAAAAGCCCTCGAACCTGCTGTCCCGCCGCTACCGTCTGCTGACGCGCTAGCTGTCTCCGACGACTTCGTTGCCTGGCTGCGTTCGGTCGCGCCCTATATCCATGCCTTTCGAAACAAGACCTTCGTGATCGGATTCCCCGGAGAGCTCGTGAAGGCCGGGCGACTGGAAAGCCTTGCACATGACGTGGCGCTGCTGGCGGCCATGGGCATGCGAATTGTTCTCGTCCACGGCAGCCGGCCACAGGTACAGGAGCAGCTGACACTTCGTAATATCGAGAGTCGTTACAGTCAGGGCGTACGGATTACCGATGCGCCCTCCTTAGAGTGTGCCAAGGAGGCCTCTGGCGAGCTGCGTCTCGATATTGAAGCGGCCTTCTCGGCAGGCTTACCCAATACCCCAATGGGCAATGCACGAATTCGTGTCATCAGTGGCAACTTCGTCACCGCACGGCCCGTCGGGATCGTTGATGGCATCGACTTCGAGCACACTGGAATTGTGCGCAAGATTGAATCTGAATCGATCCGACATGCCTTAAACAGTGGTGCGCTTGTCCTGTTATCCCCCCTGGGATTTTCTCCGACGGGGGAGGCCTTCAACCTGTCCATGGAGGATGTCGCAACCAGTGTTGCGATCAGCCTGGATGCCGACAAACTGATCTTCATGGCGGAAGATGACGCTGTGCCAAGTCTCAATGGGGAACGTATCGGCGAGATCTCTGAAGACGATGCGGAAGATTTTGTCGCCCGGCGCCCTCTGCATGACGATGCCACCTTTATCCTGCAGCACGCCCTTCGGGCCTGTCATGGCGGGGTTGAACGGGCGCACATCATTCCGTTTACACGAGATGGTGCGTTACTGCTTGAGCTCTTCACACACGACGGAATCGGTTCAATGGTCGTCGAGGAGACGCTTGAGGCGCTACGACCCGCAACGATTGATGACGTCGCTGCGATCGTCTCGTTAATTGAACCGCTTGAAGCGGATGGTACCTTCGTCACCCGCGGCCGGGCCAAGATCGAACGAGACATCGATCGGTTTACAGTCATCGAACACGATGGCGTGATCTTCGGCTGCGCCGCGCTCTACACGTTCTCTCGGTCCACCATGGCGGAGCTGGCCTGTCTGATGGTACGCAGTGATACCCAGGGAAAGGGCGACGGCGAACGACTGTTAAAAAGTATCGAACAACAGGCGCGGCAGGCTGGGATGAAGAGTCTTTTTGTCCTCACGACAAGAACTGCGCACTGGTTCCTGAAGCGGGGCTTTAAGATTGGAAGCGTTGATCAGTTACCCACAACGCGTAAGGACGTCTATAACTGGGCAAGGAAATCCCAGGTGTTGATCAAGCCGCTCTAATCGTTCTGATGGTCGGTCGCGCATAGCCGCCAAAGCACTGAAAGACCAGGTGGTCAGCCTTCGGGCACCATCATTCGAGAAAACGGCCCGCCGCCCATGGCACTGAATTCCGCAAGGATCATCGGGGCATCCTCTGGGCGCTCGTGAAGACGATCCATCACATCGTCAGAGGCCTGGATAAGGCCATCGATGTAGTTTGCCGCGCGACAGTCTCTGTGGGCGAACTGCATGTGCCAGTCTTGAAACAACCGCACAGGAATCGCATGGTCCGCGAGCACACGAATATCATGGTGACGAGGATCTTTTTGAATCGAGTTCCAGATTCGCTGAAGCGGCAGATTACCGCCTTCGATCCATTGGAAGAAACTGCCACGATCAAAGACGAGTACGCCTGTCACACCCTCTGACCGATTACGTGCACGCGAGCCCGCCAACAGATACAGCAGATCTAACTCGGAAAAGTTGATCGATGCCTTACTGTGATAAACGATGGTGGAAAGGCCGGACACGGGCACTCCAGAAACTCAAGACAGCTTCAGAGTATGCCTGCTACGCCCGAATTGCAATTCAAGAAATTGATCTATGACGTGATTCGACGTGCAAGACCGGGCAGAGCGCCCCCTCGCGAAATGTCACGCCAGCCCAATGGTCCGGGACAAATGCGTCATCCGCCAGCCAGAGAACAGTCACCAGCTCAGCAGAAGGGTTGTCCTGGTCAATCAATGCAGCCTGCTGGGAGCGCTGTGCGGAAGAGGTTGACTTTCCTTCGAAATGATCAAGCCACCGAACGCGACATCGCTCTGGAAACCGCGGGAGTTGCGTCAGTGCTGAAGAGGCTTTTTGCACTGGACAAAGCAGCGGGAAAAACCGGCCTAATGCCTTCACTACTGCGCCCGAGGGGCAGGCCGAGAAATCCCAGAAAAGCGACACCGCATCACTGTGATCCAATCGCGCCCCCACCGAAAACAACTCCGATGTGCATTCAGACAAGAGCGGCGAGATCGTCACCGCAGCAGCATCCCCCGCCGCAGGACCTAAAGGTCTCGCACGAGAACTGATCACCCTGAGCAAAAGCCGATGCGCGAGCGACGCATTCCCCCTTCTGGAATCAGACGCAGTCGACGCCAGCAAAGACAACAATTCAGAATCATTGCCCCAACCCCACGATGGTGATTGCGATGGCGACGCGACCGATACGTCGACGTGGTCATGAACACCTGATGGTTGCGACCCACGGCTGGTGGGCGCCTGTTCAAGAAGCGCGTTGACTCCCGAAAGAATTTCGTCAAGTGCCTGTTCGAGATCTGAGGACACGCCGTTGTTCCTTCTGACTAGAGATCGATTGGATGACGTTGCATGTCGGCTTTCAGTGCGCGAAGACTCTGCGAGAGTTCTGCAAGTGACTCGGCGACTGGCTGTGCCTGAGGATCTAGTAACATATTCTGCACCAACAACTCTTGCTGAGCCACACGCGCAGCAACAGTCGAAATAACAGCCTGTAACGCGCCCCCGCTTTCTTGTGCAGCCCTCGTCGGTGCGAGTTCGACTGCGGTCTCAGCAATCGGCATAGATGACACGCGAGGCCTGCGCATCGAGAGAATCCAGCCAATCACCAACACGAGAAAGGCGAGGCTTCGTAACAAGATCTCCGAGGCGATTCCGTCGCGAATTAACGCCGATGACGCGGCGACTGTCACGGCCCCCGCATCCGATAAACCCGCAATGAGACCTGCCCAGCCATCGGCAACCCAGCCCACGAGGAGCTCATGGGGCATCAGATACGCCGCCGCGTTCGGTACACCCTGCCATTCGGGAGCGAGTCGAACGAACACACTCCAGCCTGCGCCCAGCGGAGTGAACGAGACCGCCAAAAAAATCGCCGCAAGCGCAATAGAAAACTGCAGTCGCTGGATGAGCAGTCGAGCAGACTGTGCCTGCTCAGATTGATTCGACATCGGTCATGCCTTTCCTTAGATCTAACCACTGGGCACTTTGAGTACTCTCATCTGCCGGTCCCACCTCATCCGCGGCAATCGCGAGAAAGACGTCTCCGGATGCCTTCACCATCAGAGCGAGTCGAGGCATCGCCTGACTCACAGCATCACTCGAGCCTTGCTCAAGCGCCACTGAAGATAACCCATCCATTAAGTGTTCTGGTTCCACCAGCAGCGCAGGCAGTCCGTCAAGCGCTAGCAACGCTACGCCCGGTCCATAAAGGATGGTCTCTTCTGATATCGGAACCAGACGATGTGCGGACTGTCGAGACAAAAGATAGGGTCTGCCTAACCGCGTCAGACAGAGAGCCTGGCGAGCGGACACTATGAGAGCTTTTCCCCAAGCAGACGCTTCATGCCGGAGCCTGATCGCTGAAAGTATTCGCGTCGATACACCTGATTACCCTGAAGCAGACTCACCACCCAGGGCCAACGCTCTTCCACAAAAAAGACGCCGCCCATGGAGGCATCGGCAGCCACCGAAGAAAAGTCTTTCGTTGCCTGCGCTGAGGCGGCAGACCAGGCCTCGGGGCTCACCCACTCGACACGCGGGACGACCACGACCTGCGTCTCCATGTAGCGAACATATTTCCGTAGCTTCTGTAGATCCTTATTCGCCACAGCAAGGCAGCCGTCCGAGGCCTTCGGCGCCCGTACGTGAAGATTCTGCGGAACCCCATGGATCCAGATACCGCTTCCGGTGCGACCCGAATGGCTATCAAAAGCATTTGGGTAATCCAGTGTCATCGCGAACTTACCCAAGAAACCGTCCTTGCGTGGATCGCGGATCTCATACTGAACGCGATACACCCCCAGTGGTGTTCTCTGGTCTCCCTCTTTAGATTTATCAGCACCGAAGAGCCCAATCGTGGTGTAGAACTCATCCACGAGCACGGGCTTACCATTGCGGCTGACATACACATAGATTCGAGAACGACTGGCATCCGCCAGAAGCACAGGGACCTTTCGTTCTGCAGACCGCGGCATCACCACAAGATTTTTCGGAAGCAGGCCCGTAGGCGTGGCCTCCACCCGCACCCGAGCTTCTTCCAAAAGATCCCGGTCGTCGCCATTGAGCACCACGGGCTTACCCGACATCGCTGCGAGCGACTGTGCCTGAAGCCAGTGGGCGAGCCGTGATTTCGGCTCAGAGCGAAGCGCATCGGAGGCGAGGTCCGTTGACTGGCCAAGGTTGCCTGATAGCAACGCCTGGGTCGCCCGTCTTAACTCCGTATCAGCGGCAACAGCCGTGACGGACACCGATAGGAAGGAGCAACACGCCAGGAATCCGGCAAGCCAAGAACGCGCATGCCTTGCACCCCAACGAGCTGCCATTAACGCCCTTCCTCGCGGAGGATTTTCCAGGTACCCGACTCTTTGGTCCATACAGTGGTCTTCGAGGAATTCAGTTTAAGGTCACCCGACTCGTAACGCTGTCGAAATGTAACCTCAGCATCACCTCCGGGCAAGAGTTTGACGCGAATATCACTGACGCGGACCACTAACTTACCGGGCTTCGTGACCCGGGGACGGCGATTCTCAACCCAGGCATCCCGAGACGGGAAATTCTGTGGCTGAAACCGCGACGAATAGGAATCGATATATCGCTTGAAGTTCTTGCCCGCCCAGGCCTCTGCCCACTGCTGCGTTGCTGCGACCAGCGCGGACTCGTCAGCCTTTGGCGTTCCCGCTGCTGCGGGGGTGCGCGCAGGTTCCGTCGTCTTGGCTGTCGCCGCATCTTGTGGCGGTGCGGCTGCAGGCGCAGAGGCAGGGGAAGGCGTCGCTGCCTTTGCCGGAGTCTGCGAGGGCGTTGCTTGCGCGACCTGTTGGGGAGGTGTTTTCGATGCCGGTAACTCAGTCGACGCGCCCGGACGAGGCTCTACCTGGGCGACGACCGTCGGCGCCTCTGGCACCGAGGCACTGCCCTTCAAGGCCACCTGTGCCGTTGGGGGCCGCTTACCCATCGCCTTCGCATAAGAAATCGCCGCCTGCTGGCTCAAAATCTCACGTAGGTTCTGAAAGGCGACGCCCGTCTCTGGATTCTTTTTAAAGGCTTCTTCTAAGACCTCTCGTGCCTGATCAAGTTTCCCCATCTGCGCCAATGCAAGGGCATAGTCGTTTGCCAGTTCGACATCGTGGGGACGCTTCTTAATCCAAGGCTCCACAAGTTTCGCTGCGCGCTGAGGATTCTTTTCCTTTAACGCCTGCGCAATACGGGCACGATCTTTCACCAATTCAGGCGGCGCGTCAGAGGCAATCACCTGTGGGATAAACCCAATCCCAGCAAGGAGAGCGGCCGAAATCGATAGGGATAGATTTTTCATGGGCGCTAGTTTACTAGGCGTTCGGCTTTAATTTTCGGTCCGGAGGGGGTTTGTCGCCAGACGATCTCTTTAAGGTCAGTACTGGAATAGCTGTCGGACTCGTAGACCTGGCGGAAACGGACAATCACCTCGCCGGGCCCCGTCTCCCGATAACTGGTTTCAAGAACCGTCACCTTAATAAACTTTGCCTGCGCCATGCGCTGACGGCGGATCGAGAGATGCTGGGCTGCGCCAACGAAGTCCGAGGCATAAAACTTGATATAGCCCTCGATATCCCGGGCAACCCACCGACGGACCCATTCCCCCATGGCCCGCTCCACTTCGGTGCGAAACGCGCTGGACTGAGGGGTTGCCGCGGCTGGAGGTGGCGACAAGGCCACAGATGGGGCCATCGATTGGGATGGCGATGGGGATAAGGATGAGGCTATCGATTGGGGTGGCGCCGGGCTCACGGCAGGACCGGCCGGGGACATAACGGGTGCCGATGCCCCCGTTGATGGGGTCACAGCGATAACGGCGGAGTCTGCGGGGTCCTGGTCAATCCGCGCAAGTGATAACCAGCCCACCAGGACCAAGCCGAGAATTCCAATCGCGGGTAAAAGCCATTTTCTTGTCGCGAGAGATCCATCAAGACTGGGTAGTAGCCCCGTCGAGGAGGCCTCGAGACTCGCGATCCGGGCACCATTGGGGTCCAGACGCCAAACACGATCATCCCAGTGCGCGGCCACCTGATCAGCAACGCCAAGTGCCTGGGCGTAGGCGATCACAGCGCGACGGCAGTAGGCCAAGGAATGAAAAGATCCCGCATAACCCTCTTCGATATCCGCCAAGTGGTTCCGCGCAACCCCAGTTCTCCGGGCGAGCGTGGCCAGATCGAGTCCCTGCTCGAGTCGCACCCGACGCAGAAGTTCCGGAATATGGACGGTCTCGGTCATGCTGTCAGCACTCAACCCAATGACGACGGCTGTGACTTCCAGACGAGCCGACCACCGCTCGTGCGATCGATCTCGGAAAGAATAGACTCATGCGCGAGACGCTCATCCGCAGTGGCACGACGCACGAGAAGATCGCGGCTCTCGATGGCAGGCCAAGACCCCTGCTCGGTGAGCCCTTCTTCATGCGTCAGTATGTCCAGCGACTCCTGGCCACGGGTCATCGACAGATACGCGTCCGCCAGAAGCTGCGCGTCAAGCAAAGCCCCGTGCAAGACTCGGTGCTCGTTTCGAACCCCGTAACGCTGACAAAGTGCATCAAGAGAATTGCGCTGACCCGGGTGAAGATCGCGCGCCCTTGCGAGTGAGTCAGTCACCGAGGCGACCTGGGACCGGAGACTTGGACGGCCAATGCGCCGGAGCTCCTCGTCAATAAATCCAAGATCGAACTCCGCGTTGTGGATAACGACCTCTGCCCCTTGAACGAAATCCAGAAACTCATCGGCGATCTGCGAGAACAACGGTTTGTCTTTTAACTGATCCCAGGTCATGCCATGCACCTGAGTGGCGCCCTCGTCTATCTCGCGCTCGGGATTGATGTAAACATGAAACTGCCGATCTGAGAGCCGGCGGTCTACGCACTCCACACACCCGATCTCAATCAGCCGATGTCCCTCCTCGACCTTGAGCCCGGTCGTCTCTGTATCAAGCATGACTAGGCGCATCGCGTTCCTTTCGGCGAGAGCGGTTAAACATCAGAATCACCGAGGGGAGAACGAACAGCGTCAGCAATGTTCCGAGCGTCATCCCACCAACAATTACCCAGCCTATCTGCGCCCGGCTCTCCGCCCCAGCACCCCGTGCGAGCGCAAGCGGTACGGAACCGAGCACCATCGCCCCCGTGGTCATCAGAATGGGGCGAAGCCGCATCACTGAAGCCTCAATGATGGCATCGCGTAGCGCGCGACCCTGCTCCTGTAGCTGGTTGCAGAATTCAAGAATGAGAATGCCGTGCTTGGTGATCAGCCCCACCAGCGTGATCAGACCGATCTGGCTGTAGACGTTAAGGGTCCCCCCTGTGAGATGAAGTGCGGCCAGGGCGCCCAGCATCGAGAGCGGCACGGTCAGCATGATCATCAGGGGCCCTTTGAACGACTCGAACTGCGCTGCCAAGACCAGATAAATAAACAAGAGTGCCAAGGCAAAGGTGACCCCAAGGCTGCCCGATGCACGGACAAACTCTCGCATCGATCCCGAGAGATCCGTTGCATACCCCGCAGTGAGGTGCTTCTGGGCGGCCTGTTCAAGGAAGGCAAGTGCCTCGCCCTGAGTGTAGCCAGGCGCAAGGTTTGCTGAAATCGTCACTGCTCGGCGTTGGCCAAAGTGATTCAGCTGGCGTGGGGCGATCGTCTCCTCCACATCAACGAGTGCAGACAGCGGCACCATCTGTCCTGCACGGTTGCGCAACATAATCTTACTGATGTCATCTGGCGTATTCCGTTCATCGGCCAGAAGCTGCACGATCACATCATATTGATCCCCGCCACGCTTAAAGCGCGTGACCTGTCGCCCCCCCATCATGGTCTCGATCGCACGACCAATGGCATCCACTGACACGCCCATGTCCGAGGCACGATCTCGGTTCACCCGGATATTAATCTCTGGCTTCGCCAGTCGCAGATCAGTATCCACCCCCAAAAAGTTTGGGTTTTTTGCCGCCTCTGCAACCACTAACGCCGCCGTGCGACCAAGGGCCTCATAAGAGTCTGATGACGTAATCACAAAACCGACGGGGCGATCACGGGGGGACTGGCCTAGCGACGGGGGAGCATTCGGGAACGCGAGCACCCCGGGAATCGCCATGAACTTAGGCTGAAGCTCTTTGATGATTTCTAGCGTACTGCGCTCACGCATCGACCAGTCTGTGACCCGTAAAAAAGAGATAGCCTGATCGACCGTGGGGGTTCCGGAGACCACAAAGATTCGCTCCATCTCTGGCACCTGTCGTGCAATGGATTCGATCTGCTTTGTATACGTCTCCGTGTACGCAAGCGAGGCGCCATCGGGGCCGCTGATTGCGGTGAAGATCACGCCACGGTCTTCAATCGGCGATAGCTCTTGCTTCATCGTGACAAATAGCGCTGCGGAAATACCCGCCACCGCGACAAAAACAGCCACCACTATCTTGGGCCGATCCAGCGTCCACGTCAGGCGACGGCGGTACCCGGTCGTTAAGGACTCAAGGAATTGTTCAATCCAGGTGTAGACCTTGCCATGCTTCTCTTCGTGACGAAGTAGCTTCGAGCACATCATCGGGGAAAGGGTCAGCGCAACGAAGCCCGAGACGATCACAGCACCGGCAAGCGTCAGTGCAAACTCGACGAACAGCCGCCCAATACGGCCGGTTGTAAAAGCAACTGGGGCATAGACCGCAGCGAGCGTGAGCGTCATCGCGACGACGGCAAACCCAATTTCTTTCGAACCCTGCAGCGCCGCTGCGAGTGGCTTCATGCCCTCTTCGATGTGACGAAAAATGTTCTCCAACACCACAATGGCGTCGTCCACGACAAGACCAATCGCCAACACGAGCGCCAAAAGCGTCAGGGTGTTCACCGAAAAGCCAGCGATCAGCATGATCGTGAAGGCACCAATCAATGAGACCGGAATCGTGACCAGCGGGATCATCGCTGCACGCAACGACCTGAGAAAGAAGAAGATCACTAAGGCCACCAGGATGATCGCCTCGAGAATGGTCATAAAGACCGCTTCGATCGACTTATCAATGAAGACGGTGGAGTCATAACTGATGCCCACCTGGATATCATCGGAGGCGAGCTCTTCATTGAGCACTGGAATCAGTGCACGTACCGACTGGGCAAGCGTGAGCGGATTCGCCGTCGCCTGACGGATAACCCCAACGCCCAATGCGTTCTGGCCATTAAATCGGACGCTGCTTCGCGCGCTAGAGGCATCGAGCTCGACCCGGGCAACATCTCGAATTCGCACGGGATATCCGGACGCCTGTTTCAACACGATCGCACTGAACTCTTCGACCGAGTTCAGGTCCGTCCGCGCGGTCACCGTAAATTCGCGAAGCTGGCTCTCCACGCGACCCGCTGGAAGCTCAATATTCTGCTGCCCAATCGCCTGCTCAACATCTGCAGAGGTCAGCCCGTACGCAGCAAGTCGATCACGGTCAATCCAGACGCGCATCGCATATCGACGTTCCCCGTTGATTCGAACGTCAGCAGCACCCGGCAACACCTGCAGCCGTGGCTTCACCACCCGGTTGACGATATCGCTGACATCTAACGGTGTTCTGGTCGCACTGGAAAACGATAACCAGATAATCGGGTTTGCGTCCGCCTCGACCTTTGCAATCACAGGCTCATCGACCGTACGCGGCAGTCGTGCGCGGACCCGAGACACACGGTCGCGTACATCTGCCGCAGCGGAATCGGGGTCTTTTTCCAGCCGGAACGTCACCGTAATCTGCGACTGCTCCGCACGGGAGATCGAGCTGATCACGTCAATCGCATCGATTCCTGCAATCGAGTCTTCGAGTGGTTTGGTGACCTGGGTCTCGATCACCTCTGCAGAGGCGCCCACGTAGTTCGTGCTGACGGTGACGACAGGCGTATCAATCCTTGGATATTCACGGATGGATAGACGTGTGTATGACACGAGTCCAATGAGCACCACGATCAGCGACAAGACAGTCGCAAATACAGGGCGTCGAATACAGATCTCAGAAATAACCATGGCGCTGATGCTGCCGAAAACGGCAGGTTAAGACCCTTTCTTTGGCGGGTCGGAGGGTGCGGCGCCCTTCACGGGGGCATCTCCCTTTTGCGGGGCATCTGCCTTTTGCGAAACGTCCGATTTAGCGGGAGCGCCGCCCTTTGCAGGAGCCTCAGCGCCAGCAATACGAACGGGAATGTTGTTACCGCGAATCTTGATCTGCCCAGCCGTCACCACGGTCTCGCCCAGTGCCAGCCCTTTCACGACCTCTACCACAGGCTTTCCATCCATCATCGTCCGCAGCCCGGTCTGCACCGGCGAGGAGACAGCCTTGCCATCCACCACCTTGAAGATCGTTGTGCGACCTTGGGCAGTCACCAGGGCCTCTTCCGGGACCACGATGGCGTTGAGCCTTGTGTCGAGTACCAGCGAGACCCGAACAAACATGCCTGGTTTCAAGCGACGACTCTCGTCGGTCAGCTCTGCGCGAACCAGTAGCGATCGCCCTGAGACATCCACCGCGGAATCAATTGCCGTAACCCTGGCCGGAAAGGACTTTCCGGGAAACGCATCCGAGGAGAGCCTGACCGTCTGCTGCGGCCGCAGCCGACTCGAGAACTGTTCCGGTACGCGAAAATCGGCCCTTAGACGACTGACATCCTCAAGATTCACCAGGTCAGTCCCCTCTCGAATGTAGTCCCCGACACTCATCTGTCGTAGACCAATTACGCCATCGAAAGGCGCACGCACCGACATCTTGTCGAGCGTTGCTTTCGCCAGTGCGAGCTTCGCTTCTGCGATCTCCGCAGAAGCCTTCGTATCGTCAAGCGAAGCAGCAGACAGAAACTTCTTATCAAAAAGATCTTGGGTTCGCTTCAGACGGGCGACGGCAAGGTCTCGCTCGGCTTTCGCCTGATTGAATTGCGCGCGCTGAATCGCTGCATCAAACTCAATGAGCAGGTCTCCCTTTTTGACCTGCGCGCCATCTGCAAAGGCAATCTGAGCAACGCGTCCGGCCAGCTCAGACTTGAGCACCAGAGAATCAGCCCCCTTGAGCGTTCCGACCGCCGTGACGGCATCCTGGAGGTCCACCTGTTTGACGGCCATCGCCTCAACCGTCGGGGGACCCCCTGCCGGCCGCGGCGCGGGGTTCTGATGGTTAAGTCTCAACCCGACCAGACTCGCAATACCAAGCCCGATAACAACGAGTGCAAGCACCACGACACGTCGTGAACGTAATGAAGAAAGATTCATTGTGATGTGAGTTCTGTGAAGCCCTATAGGGTAATCGATTCGACCCCTCGATTGGCTAGCTGATCCGCTCGTTCATTCCCCGGATGACCCTGATGGCCTCTGACCCATTCCCAGACTACGTGATGGGAGACAAGTTCCCGATCGAGAGCCTCCCAAAGGTCACGGTTCGCCACGGGCTTGCCCGCAGAAGTCTTCCAGTTTCGGCGTTTCCAGTCCGCCATCCATGACTCCACACCTTTTTGGACGTACTGAGAGTCCGTCACGATACGGACGCGACACGAGCGATTAAGGGCTCGAAGCGCCTCGATCACTGCCGTCAGCTCCATCCTGTTATTCGTCGTGTCGGGTTCGCCGCCAAACAACTCTTTGGTCGCCCCACCGTACTCCAAGACAGCGCCCCAGCCCCCGGGTCCGGGATTACCCTTACAAGCACCATCGGTATGAACCAGGACCTCCGCCGATTCTCGGGTTGCTGCCATCAAGCGATCTCCTTTTTCTCCTGAACGACTCGCGCCGAGGGCACAGCCTGAGCCGGGGCCTTAACCACCCGTCCTTTTTTCCAGGCAGGTCCAATCAATCGCATGTGATGAACCCGCTTCACCGCCATCAGAAAATAGACCCCACCAAACATCGGCCACCACCGCCTGCCTGCGGGATCCATCCATCGCATTCGTAAAAGCCAGCGTTCCGAATCAAATGGCGGAAGATAGGCACCGAAAGCGCTTGCGCCCCCCGCACCAAGGTCAAAGCTCAGTAGTTTTAGCCAGTCTTTCATTCGCGACAGCGCAATCCAGTCATGGCCCGCGGGGGGGAACTGGTTGACCGAACGGCACCACTTCCGAAGGCGCCAGATACTGACCGGGTTAAACCCGATCACCACGAGTCGACCCTCTGGAATCAGAATACGCTCGGCCTCACGCAGCAGCGCATGCGGATCCGGCGCGACCTCTAGCGCATGGGCAAGCACCAACAGGTCAACGCTCTGACTTTTTAATGGAAGGTCTTGAAGCGACCCCACGAGCCTGGTCTCGCCAGAGGCCTCGGAAATTACTGGATAATCCGCGACGAGCATTCGCATCCGCGATGACATCCGATTGGTTCGAAGCGCATCCAACCCATCGGGACCAATCTGAAGCGCGTGGTACCCAAAGACGTCCTGAAGCGTCAGATCGAGCCACTGCTGCTCTTCGGCAATCAGCCGTTGACCGAGCGGAGACTCAGCCCAGGCGGCCCAATGTTGAAAGGGGTTCATTGTCATGATTCATGCGATTTCAGCATTTCAGGATAACTATATCTGGATCATCACCTCGGAACAGAGTGCCACCGCTGTCGTTGTGGACCCGGGGAACGCTGATGTCGTGATCGAGGCCCTTCAGCAACATGCACTCACGCTTGCTGCAGTGCTGATCACGCACCATCATCATGACCACACTGGCGGCCTGAGCAGGCTCGTAGACTACGCCGAGACACACCAGGGGGACATCATTCAGGTGTTCGGTCCGGCCCAAGAATCCATCCCAGGAGTCACCCATCTTGTACGCGAGGGCGATCGAGTGACGATTCCTAAAATTGAGCTCGGCTTTGACGTCATCGACGTCCCCGGACACACCCGTGGACACATCGCGTACTTGAGTGACGAAGTCAATTTCTCTGGTCAGCGCCGCCCCGCCCTCTTCTGCGGTGACACCCTTTTCGCAGCAGGCTGTGGAAGACTTTTCGAGGGGACCGCTGAGCAGATGTTTGCGTCGTTACAAAAACTCATGAACTTACCCCCCGACACGGCAGTCTATTGCGCCCACGAATACACGCTCTCGAATCTTCGATTTGCGCAGGTCGCGTTTCCGGATAACCAAGACATCCAACAGCGCCTGGCCGAAGTGGAGGCCCAACGGGAGAAAGGTCAGATCACGCTCCCCAGCGCTATCGAGATCGAGCGGCGCACCAACCCGTTTCTGTTATGCCGGAATGCCCAGGAATTTAGCGCGCTTCGGCAGCGCAAAGACGAGTTTCGCGGATAATGACGCCGATGCGGATATTTATTCTTCTTGCCCTTTGTGCCAGCGTTGCAGGCTGCGCTACGGTTGGGCCCTCCCTCGAGCAGAGCGCACCTTCGGCAGAGCGGCCAGTGGCCGCCAATAAGCCAGCAGTAAAAGAGGCAACGCCGAAAAAATCCAGTGTCACCGAGCTCACGCTCAAAGCGTCTCCAGAGCCCACTCGCGAGACTGAACGTATCTTATCGACGCCTAAATTTGACGACCTGATGGATCGCATCCGCTCGGGCTTTGCGATCCCGGAACTCGACTCGCCCCTGGTGACCCAGCACGAGCGCTGGATCCAGCGCAATCCCGAGTATCTTGGCCGTGTGTTTGATCGTGGCGGCAAATACCTGCACCACATTGTCGAAGAGCTTGAAGCCCGCAATATGCCCACCGAGCTTGCGCTGCTTCCGATCGTCGAAAGCGCCTTCAATCCACAGGCCCTATCCAAAGCCAAGGCAGCCGGGCTCTGGCAGTTCATTCCATCGACAGGCAGGATCTTTGATCTCGAACAGAACTGGTGGCATGACCAGCGTCGCGATGTCTTAGAGTCCACCCGCGCCGCTCTGGACTACCTAGAAAAACTATACGACCTTCAGGATCGAGACTGGTTCTTGGCGCTCGCCAGCTATAACTGGGGGGAAGGGGCGGTCATGCGCGCCCGTAAACGTAACCAAGCGAAAGGACGACCAGACGACTACCTGAGTCTCAAGATGCCCAAAGAGACGCAGCACTATGTTCCTAAATTGATTGCTCTACGAAACGTCCTTGCGCGCCCCGAGGCATTTGGCTTGTCGCTTCCCAAAATCCCGAACAAGCCCTACTTTGTTGTCATCGACAAGGAACAGTCGATTGATCTCTCGCTTGCCGCACGCTTTTCTGGACTCTCGGTGGAAGAATTTGTGGGCCTTAATCCCTCGCATCATCGTCCCGTGATCAGTGCGAGCAGAACAAACCGCATCGTCTTACCCGCAGATCGTGCCGAGGCATTTCAATCTGCCCTGCAGGCGCACCTGGCAAGCGGTGTCCCCCTGGTGACCTGGAAGCCCTATACCTTAAAGGCGGGTGACTCGCTCAGCTCCCTTGCCATGCGCGCAGGAGTGAGCCCACAGGATCTTATTCGCGCAAACAGCTTGAAAAAGAATACGCAGATTTTGCCCGGGACGACGCTGTTGGCGCCAATCGCTGCGCAGACCGACGAGGCCCACATTGAGACAACACTCGCGCGGTTTAATGGCACGCGTGTGGTTGAAAAAGAACGTATCAATGCGGTTTACCATCGGGTCACCAAACGCGACTCGCTTGCCAAAATTGCAAAGCGCTACGGCACAACACAGTCGTCACTTCGCGCACTCAACAATTTGAAAGAAGAGCTACCGGTTGGTGGCCGTCTGCTGATTCGCAAAGCCGAGGTCCGCACAGTGGTGACCGACGAAAAGGGAGTCAAGACAGTCCTGGCCTCGGCAGACGATGACGGGACGCCCGAGCCGAAAGCCAAACCGAATCGGCCGAAACAGCCCGAAAAGAAAAAGGCGGCCAATAAGAAACAAGGCGCGCAAAAGACTTCGCCTGCGAAAACGCAGGCGAAACCGATTACAACTGCAAGGAATTAAGCGACTGTCGCGCGCCGCGCGCTGTACATCCGAAGACGTCGCGAAAACTCTTCAAGAGCAGCGATGCCTGACGATTCAGCGCGGGCACACCACGACTGGAGCGCTGCGATCGCCTGATCAACCGACATCTGGCGTCGGCTCCATAGCGCCTCGAACTCTTTGCGAAGCTCAGTCCACTTTTCGACCTGCTCCGAAGCCGCCTGTTGCTGACGGGAATCGCGTTTAAAGGCCCGCGCAAGCGATGCCATGAGCTCATACTTATAGGAGATCACCGCCTCGATCGTGTCGGCATCAATGGACTGCTTCGCAGGATTCAAAACGGGCTCTGCGGGTAATGCACGCGCCTTGGCAAGGCCGAAGAGCGACAGCAGGCGGATATACATCCAGCCGATATCAAACTCGTACCACTTCGATGAAAACTTGGCCGAGGTGGCAAACGTGTGATGATTGTTGTGGAGTTCTTCTCCACCGATAAGAATCCCAATGGGCGAGATATTCGTGCTCGTGTCCGGGCTTTTATAGTTGCGATAGCCCCAGTAGTGACCGATTCCATTGATCACGCCCGCCGCAAGGAAGGGAATCCAGGCCATCTGAATTGCCCAGACCGCCGCACCGGCAACACCAAACAGCATGACATCAATGATCAGCATCAGCGACACGCCAAGCACGCTGTGCTTTGAGTAGACGTGGCGCTCCATCCAGTCATCTGGGGTCCCGTGACCGTAACGCTGGACGAGTTCCTTGTCTTTCGCGGCCTCTCGATAGAGCTCGGCACCCTGCCAGAGCACCTTTTCGATGCCGCGGGTCTGCGGGCTGTGAGGGTCTTCTTCGGTTTCACACTTTGCGTGATGTTTGCGGTGGATCGCAGCCCATTCTTTGGTCACCATGCCCGTGGCCATCCAGAGCCAGAAGCGCAGTGGGTGAGAGATCAGCGGATGCAGCTCGAGCGCTCGGTGCGCCTGGCATCGATGCAGATACAACGTGACACCGATAATCGTGAGATGGGTTGCCACCAGCGTAAAGCCAACAATCCCAAGCCAGCTCCAGCCCGTAAGACCGTAACGAACAAATTCCCAAACGCCTGCGAACACCTGATCCAATGAACTCTCCCTGTCCCTATCAATGGGCTAAATGACCTACCGTTGGTATTATCCCACCCCCACTTCAGAATCTCCAGCCCTCTGAAGGACACTGGCGAAAAACCCGTCCGTATCAGTGCGATGGGGCCAGAGCATAAGATCCCCCTCGTTGTTGAAACCCTGCCACTGCGTTGGAAGGGAAATTCGCTGGGCGTCCAGCGCGTCTTTCACGGGCACCCTTTTGAAGTTGGGATGAGATGACAAAAATGCAGCGACAACGTCTTCATTTTCCTGCCTGAGCAGACTACAGGTCGCATAGACCAGTCGACCGGACGGCTTCACAAGCTTTGCGGCGGCAGCGAGGATCGCAGCCTGTTCCTTTTGAAGTCCTGCCACCTGCGCAAGCGACACCTTCCACTTCAGATCAGGGTTACGACGCAAAGTTCCCAGCCCGCTACAGGGTGCGTCCACCAAAACCCCATCCGCCTTCCCCGACAGTCGCTTCACGCGATCATCTGAAAATCCTGAAATCGCAGAGGGCCAGACATTCGACAGACCGCTTCTCGCCAGCCGCGGCTTAAGCCTTGCGAGACGATTTGCTGAGATATCCAAGGCATAGAGACGTCCCGTATTCTTTAACGCTGCACCCAGCGCTAACGTCTTGCCGCCCGCACCTGCGCAGAAGTCCACAATAAACTGCCCACGTTTGGGATGCACCAGCTTCGCGAGAAGTTGACTACCAAGATCCTGAACCTCCACCCAGCCGGAGACGAAGGCCTTTGCTCGCTGCAAGGCTGGCTTCCCCACAAGACGGATCGCCTCTGGAATCAAAGGATGAAATTCGCCTTGAATGCCATCCTGCTGCAAGGAGGCAAATGCCTGCTCAGGCTTGGCCAAAAGCGTATTGACACGCAGATCAAGCGGCGCGGGCTGATTCAGCGTTCGCGCAAGTAACAAGGCTTCCTCTGGCCCAAGACGCTGCGACCAGTCGTCGAATATCCAGCCGGGAAGACTCTCCCGAACTGCCGGGTCCACCTGCGTGAGTCGAACACGATCAACATGAGAGAGCCAGTCTTGCTCCTGAGCCGTCAGTTCACGCTCGATCGAGGACAGACTGCCCTGATCCCTCGCTGCCAAAATCGCGTAGCGTCGATGCATCGACCCCGCCCCTGCTGTTGCGAGGAACTGGTACCAGGACCGATGCCGTAGAACACCCCAAGCAGCCTCAGCAAAAAACCCACGATCCCGTGAGCCGAGCTTCGGATGACGCTTGAAAAACTGGGAGATTACGGTATCGGCGGGGACGTCAAGCTTGAGAACCTCCGCAACGAGGCCGTCAAGTAAGTTGAGCCGCGTTACAGGCTTGGGTGGACGTGCCATCGTGGGAAATCGCCTCCGAATTCAGAAACACCTGTATCGACCCAACGCCCCTGCTCCAGGACATAGCGTCCCGAGAGAATGCCGGCAATTGCAGTGGGATACAGCTGATGCTCCATCTCGAGAACCCGCTGCGCGAGCGTCTCGACGGAGTCATGTGCAAAAACAGGAACCACCGCCTGCGCAAGGATCGGGCCGTGATCCAGCTCTGGCGTCACCGAATGCACCGTGCAGCCATGAAATCCCACGCCCGATTCGAGCGCCTGTGCATGGGACTCTAGCCCCTTAAACGCAGGCAGCAGTGACGGATGAATATTAATCAGTCGACCGGCAAACGCCTGACAGAAAGCAGGCGACAGAATTCGCATAAAACCGGCCAGGACCACCAGGTCAGGCGCGAAACCCTGGATGATCTTGGCAAGCGCACCATCATAGGCATCACGATCAGGAAAACTCTTGGGAGATAAGACCTGACAGGCCACGCCGAAGGACTCCGCCACCGCAAGGCCCTGGGCCTGGGACTGATTCGAGATGACCTGAACCACATCAATCGGCCAGGCCTGCGCCCGAATCCGGCCAAGAATCGCCTCGAGATTTGACCCTCTTCCAGAGATCAGGATGACTAGGCGTTTCATGGGGCCGTATTCTACCGGCACCCTATAATTCAGGGTTTCACGCAACGGGCGCTTTTATCCCCCAACATGCTGATTTTTCGAGGAATTTCTTCCAAGCAGGCCAGCCCAAGACGCCGGGTCGTGACGATCGGCAACTTCGATGGTGTGCACCGAGGCCACCAGGCACTGTTAGCGCGTGCCAAGACCCTTGGAGCAGCACAGGCATTGCCCGTTGCAGTCGTCACCTTTGAGCCGCACCCGAAGGTCTATTTCTCTCCTGAAACGGCACCGAAACGGATTCAGGGCTTACGCGACAAAGCGATCGCCCTTCAGAACGAAGGCGTCGACGAGCTCTGGGTGCTTCCCTTTCGGGCACCCCTGGCCACGCTATCGGCAGCAGACTTCATGGACCAGTTTCTTCATCAGACGCTCAAAGCAAAAACCATTGTGATTGGCGATGACTTTCGGTTTGGCGCAAAACGTCAGGGGGATGCCCAGGCACTCGCCACCGCAGGAGCCACGTTTGACTGGTCACTTGAGCGACTCGAATCTGTCTTCATGGATGGTCTGCGTGCGTCGAGCACTGCACTACGAGCAGCACTCAGTCAGGGTGATTTTCTGCAGGCAACTTCGCTGATGGGGCGTCCTTATCAGCTCTGCAGCCGGGTTATTCATGGGCGCAAGCTCGGCCGTACGCTTGGATTTCCAACGTTAAACCTGAAGGTGCCCGACGAGCTTCTGCTGTCGGGCGTCTTCGCGGTCACAGTGCAGGGACTTGGCAAACAGCCCACTGCGGGCGTTGCAAGTCTCGGACGACGTCCCGTTGTCGAAGCCAACGGGGCACTCCTTCTGGAGGTTCACCTCTTTGACTGGTCTGGCAACGCCTATGGCCAGATGGTTCAAGTGACCTTCCATCAGAAACTTCGCGACGAGGCGCACTATGACAGCCTTGATGCGATGATCCGACAAATTCATCTTGATGCGAGCCAGGCTCGCGAGACGCTTGCCCACTATGTCTAAACCACCCTCGCAAGAAAACGACCAGGCGCTGAACCTGCCCAAAACCGACTTTCCGATGCGCGGTGACCTCGCAAAACGGGAACCCCAATGGGTTCACGACTGGCAACAGCACGGGGTCTATCAGCGAATTCGCGCTCGATGTGCAGGCCGTCCCCTATTCGTCCTTCATGACGGTCCCCCATATGCCAACGGGGATATCCATATCGGTCATGCCGTCAACAAGATCCTGAAGGACATGATCGTCAAGGCCAAGACCCTGACCGGTTTTGACGCCCGGTACGTCCCTGGCTGGGACTGCCACGGGATGCCCATCGAAATTCAGATTGAGAAAAAGTACGGCAAAGGACTCGCCACACAAGATGTACAGCAGAAATCTCGCGCGTACGCCGAAGAGCAGATTGCTCGCCAGAGAGACGACTTCATCCGGCTCGGTGTCTTGGGGGAGTGGCAGCGCCCCTACAAGACAATGGCTCCTGAAAACGAGGCGAACGAGCTTCGTGCACTCAAAAAGATCCTAGAAAAGGGATTCGTCTTTCGAGGGCTGAAACCCGTGAACTGGTGTTTTGACTGCGGCTCTGCACTCGCAGAGGCCGAGGTTGAATACGCAGACAAAACAGATCCTGCCGTCGATGTCGCATTTCGCGCACCCGAGGCAACCAAACGAGCCCTTGAGTCCTGTTTTGGCCTGACGGCGAACGCCTTAGACCAAGACTGTGCGATTGTGATCTGGACCACAACACCGTGGACGCTACCCGCCAATCAGGCGCTCAACATTCACCCGGAATATGACTACGCCCTGGTCAAGATCACGGGAACAACACCAGAAGCAGCATCCCGCAAGTTTCCCGCGAACCAGCGATTTGGTGTACTCGTTCTCGCAAAGGAACGCGTCGATGCATGCCTGAAGACCTGGGGTCTCACAGGAGAAATCATCGGTCAGTGCAAAGGCGAATCGCTTGGCGGCCTTCATTTCCAGCACCCACTCGCCGAAGCGGATCCAGGATTTGCACGTCAGTCAAAAGTCATTCTGGCCGACTACGTCAACCTTGAGTCAGGAACTGGCATCGTGCATTCAGCACCCGCCTATGGTGTTGACGACTTTCTCTCTTGTAAGGCAGATGGGCTCTCTGACGACGCAATCCTTCGCCCCGTCTTAGGCGACGGACGGTATGCCGACAGTCTGCCGCTCTTTGCCGGCATGATGATCTGGGATGCGAATCCCAAGATTGTTCAGGCGCTAGCACAGGTTGGCTCGCTGATGCATTCTGAGCGTTATCAACATAGCTACATGCACTGTTGGCGCCACAAGACGCCAGTGATCTTCCGTGCCACGAACCAATGGTTCGCCGGCATGGACATTGCTCCTAAAGATGGTGGACCAACACTGCGTGAGTCGGCTCTTGCGGGCGTGAATTCCACCGCCTTCTTCCCCGAGTGGGGAAAGGCACGACTGGCCGCCATGATCGCGAATCGACCCGACTGGACTCTATCGCGCCAACGCCAGTGGGGCGTACCGATGGCCTTCCTCGTCCACAAAGAAACTGGGGAACTCCACCCCGACACGCCAGCGCTTCTCGAAAGGGTTGCCAAGGCCGTGGAAAAAGAAGGCATTGAAGCCTGGCAGAAGATACCCGTTGAAGATCTGATCGGCGCAGAGGCGAAAGACTATGTGAAGAACCCCGACACACTCGATGTCTGGTTCGACTCTGGGACGACCCATGAAACGGTGCTACGAGGCTCACACAAGACCGAGTCCCACTTCCCAGCAGATCTCTACCTTGAAGGGAGTGATCAACACCGAGGCTGGTTCCACTCGTCATTGTTAACAAGCTGCATGATCAATGGGGTGCCCCCCTATAAGGCGCTACTGACGCACGGCTTTGTTGTCGATGGTGACGGCCGCAAGATGAGTAAGTCGATGGGCAACGTCATCGCCCCGCAAAAAGTATCTGACACGCTAGGAGCAGATATTCTGCGCCTGTGGGTCGCAAGTACCGACTACTCTGGCGAGCTATCGATCTCGGACACGATTCTCAAGCGTGTCGTCGAGTCGTATCGACGTCTACGCAACACCCTTTACTTTCTGCTGGGGAACTTGAACGACTTTGACCCCAGTAAAAATCTCTTAGCGCCAGAACAGCTCCTGGAGATTGATCGCTATGCAATTGCCCGAGCAGCCCAGGTGCAGCAAGAGGTCTTACAAGACTACGACCGCTTCGCATTCCATCCAGCGGTCAGCCGCCTCGTCAGCTTTTGCTCAGAAGACCTCGGCGCCTTCTACCTCGATATTCTGAAGGACCGTCTCTACACAACCAAAGCGGATTCGCTGCCCCGTCGGGCGGCGCAGACAGCGCTCTGGCATATCACCGAGTCCCTGACACGCTGCCTGTCACCATTCCTGGTGTTTACCGCCAACGAGGCCTGGCAGAGCCTGCATCAGAAAGCGGGTGCAGAAACGATTTTCGAAGAGGCCGCCTACACTTTTCCGGAGATTCCTAACGCGACGTCGCTCATTGAGAAGTGGGAATCGATCCGTGCGGTCCGCGCGGAGGTGCTGCGCGCAATTGAACTAGAGCGAGAGGCCGGTCGTGTCGGATCGTCACTGCAGGCGCAGGCCACACTATCCGCAGGCGAAGCCATTGGATCTACTCTTTTGAGCATCGGTGACGGCCTGAAATATGTGCTGATCACTTCCTCAGCGAGCGTCTCGATTAATCCTTCGCTTGCGCCGACTGCTGTCGAGGTCACGATCACGCCACTCTCCGATCCCAAGTGTGGACGCTGCTGGCACCTGCGACCGGATGTCGGGCAGGACACCGCGCATCCGCATCTTTGCGGACGATGCATCTCCAATCTTTTTGGAAGCGGAGAGTCGCGTGCCGCCGCGTAAGCCACGACATTCGTCACCGGCAGTCCGGTGGCTCTTGGTGATCGTGCTGCTGATTGGGCTCGACCAGATCACAAAATTAATCATCGTGAACCAATACGCGCTCGGCGAGCAGACTGTGATCACCAGCTGGTTCAACATCGTCAGAGTCCACAACACGGGGGCCGCCTTTAGTTTTCTGGCAGATGCCGGCGGCTGGCAACGATGGTTCTTCATCTCGCTCGGAATCGGCGCAGTCGCTATTCTTGGCGCGATGCTCTGGCGCCAAGGGCACCAGAGCATGTTTGCCCTTGCCGCCACCCTGATCATCGCCGGAGCCGTGGGAAACACAATTGACCGAACCACCTGGGGCTACGTTGTCGACTTCATCGACTGGCACTACGCGGGTTTTCATTGGCCTGCGTTCAACTTGGCAGATAGCTACATCACCGTCGGCGCCGTGACCTTGATACTTGACGAGATTCGACGAGTTCGCCGAGGATGACCCTATGAGCCAATTGACGCCACCGCAGGCCCTGCCGCTGCAGCATCGACATATTCTCGTTGGGGTGACCGGCGGCATTGCCGCGTACAAGTCCTGTGAACTGGTGCGACGCCTCCAGGATCAGGGCGCAACTGTCCAGGTGGTCATGACAGACGCCGCAACCCGTTTCGTTACCCCCACGACGTTCCAAGCGCTCTCCGGTAGGCCCGTGTACACCAGTGCCTGGGAGTCGACACATCACAGTGCCCCGCCCAATGCGATGCCCCACATCGATCTCACGCGAGAGGCAGACCTCATCGTTGTTGCTCCCGCAAGTGCGGACTTCATCGCCCGTTTAGCGATCGGCCAGTGCGACGACCTGCTCACAACCCTTTGCAGTGCCCGGGAGATTCCCCTGCTTGTCGCACCCGCCATGAATCGACAGATGTGGCTCAATCCTGCCAATCAGCGTCAGGTCGCAAGGATCCGAGAAGACGGCGTTGAGATTCTCGGTCCTGGATCCGGACCACAAGCCTGCGGCGAGGTGGGCGATGGCCGAATGTTAGAACCCGATCAACTGCTCGCGCGCATTATTGCGTTCTGCCAACGCCCATCGACTTCGGCTCCTGTTGAACATGGGCCGAATATTCGTGGGGTTCTCGAGGGCAGACACGTGTTGATCACTGCAGGCCCGACTTTTGAACCGATTGATCCTGTTCGCGGCATCACGAATCGGTCTTCCGGAAAAATGGGCTTTGCAATCGCACAGGCCGCGCAGGCAGCAGGCGCTCTGGTGACGCTGGTGGCGGGCCCTGTTCATTTGCCGACACCCAATAGGGTCCGTCGAATCGATGTCACCACCGCTCTCGAAATGCGAGATGCAGTGATGGCCGCACTCTCTGAAAGGCCGCAGGATGTCTTCATCGGCGTTGCTGCCGTTGCCGATTGGCGCCCCGCCCAGCCGGTCAGCAATAAGCTGAAAAAAGAAACGGGCGCCGATCTTCGTTCGGTAGAGTGGCTTGAAAATCCCGATATCCTCGCGACGGTTGCCGCCCTGCCAAACGCGCCCTACTGCGTTGGATTTGCCGCAGAGACTGGCACCGCTGAAGATCTACAGCAGCTGCTGCCCGCCAAACGACAGCGCAAGAATGTCCCACTGATCGTGGGCAACATCGGCCCGGACACCTTCGGTGCAGATCACAATGCGCTACTGCTCTGCGACACCGAAGGGTTCGAGCCCATTGCCCGAGCAGAAAAGTCGCTGCTGGCCAAGGCACTCATTTACAGAATCGCACAACGGCTTCTCGCATAAGGTCAACCCTCATGAAGATTGATGTAAAAATCCTTGATCCAAGAATGCAAGATCAACTTCCGCAGTACGCGACTTCCGCATCGGCGGGACTTGATCTTCGTGCCTGTATTGATGCGCCGATCCGGCTTGCACCGGGACAGACCGAACTGATTCCCACAGGGCTTGCGATCTATATTGCAGACCCGGGATATGCCGGCATGATCCTGCCCCGTTCAGGACTTGGTCATAAGCACGGGATCGTCCTGGGTAACCTGGTCGGTCTGATCGATGCCGACTACCAGGGCCCCTTAATGGTCTCTGCATGGAATCGGGGTCAGTCAGAATTTGAACTCAACCCGATGGAGCGGCTCGCCCAGTTGGTGATCGTGCCTGTTCAACAGGTACAGTTCAATGTCGTCACGGACTTCTCTGCAACCGATCGGGGCACCGGCGGTTTTGGCAGTACCGGAACCCGCTAACGGCGGCTTACTTCAACACCCGAAACAGATTGTTGAAATCATCCGTCCATGGGGAGAGCCCAGGGATCGGAATCACCCGATGCCGTTTCATGACAACTTCGGGATTCGCTAATAACCCAGCATTGTTCGTCACAAGCACCCAGTCCGATAACGCCAACGTGCCCCGGGGATCGACCACCGGGTCATCTGAGACCAAGGCGGCAGACAACCCCGCCTCGTTCGCAAGCTGCTGAACCACGGGAGCGAGATCGAGATAACGGTTGGTCACATGAAACACAATGACCCCATTGGGTGAAAGATGTCGACGGTAGACGGAGAGCGCCTCTCGTGTCATCAGGTGAATCGGGATCGAGTCACTCGAGAACGCGTCGATCACCAAGAGATCAAACTGTTGTGCAGGCTCACGTTCGAGCACTAGGCGAGCATCCCCTTGCGCAAAAGAAACGGTCGCCTTTGAATCTTTGATGTAACTGAAATACGACTGGGCGACGTCGATAACGGTCGGATTAATCTCATACATTCGGTAGTGATCGCCGCTTCGGCCGTAACGCGCAAGCGTTCCCACCCCCAGACCAATCACGCCCACACGGATGCCATTGGGCTGTGCGTTCGCATAATGTCGAAGCGCAATACCTACGCCAGAGGACTCTCCGTAATACGTGGTGGCCTCTTGGCGATGATCGAGATTCAGATCCTGTAAGCCATGCAAAATAACGCCATGAATGAGCCGTCGAACAGGCTCAATGCCGCCGGGGTATTCCCGATCGGTAATCTTTAACGTGCCATAAAAGTTACGCGACGCATAGATGCTGCCGCTCGCCGACTCACGCTGATAGGCGCCGGCGTAGTAGCCGCAGACAACAAGACTCACCAGGCTACCCCCAACAAAGACCCGCTGTAAGGGGCCTTTGCCTTGCCTTAACGCAACCCAGATTCCAAGAAGTCCAATCAGCATCAAGGCAAGCGGAAGCTCCCAATAAGACGAGAAGAGTCGCGGTGCGATGAGCGAGACAAAGACACCGCCAGCGGCACCCCCCAGCGCGATCACAAAATAAAAACGCGTCAGGAATCTGGGGTGTGGTTTGGCTGCAGCAAGTTCTCCATGACAAAACAGACACGCAAGGAAAAGCCCGGCGAGATAGAGAGGGATCGCGATATCAATATCCAGAATGCCATGGTCCGTCACTAGCCCCCAGGCCATGAATCCCGCAAGAAGCAAGGCGGGCAACATCATGGTCTCTCGGGAATACCAGCCTCGCCCACTGCGACCCTCGAAGGCAACAACAAAGGTCAACAGATAGAGCGATAACGGTACGACCCACAGAAAAGGAATCGAGGCGACGTTCTGTGTGATGTGACTCGAGATCGATAACAACAAGATCGTTGCAAGACCTGACAGCGCAAACCAAAGAATCAGATCGGCCATCACGGGCTTCACACCATGCACTGCTTCGTCTGGGACTGCCGTCGTACCGGGCTGCGCCACCCCATGAGTCAAGGTTGCCGCCGACTGCCTCACTGCACGTAACGCAACGACGCCTGTCAGCAGCACAAAAAGGCCATAAAACGCGCTCCAGATCGTCGCCTGAAGCTGTGTCGACACCCAGGGCTCAATCACAAACGGATAGGCGAGAAGCCCCATCAGAGAGCCGAAATTAGACAGGGCAAAAAGTCGATAGGCTCGTCTGGCGACGGCAGGGTCTTTCTGCTCGCGGGCAAACCAGGACTGAATCAAAGGACCTGTCGTGGAGAGCATGAAATACGGAAGACCGATGGTGACTAACAAAAGCCCAAGAATTCGCCAGAACGGATCTTCCTCGCCAGTGGGCTTCCAGTGATCCCCCGCAACAATCGGTAATGCAAGAAGACTGACGACCAGCAAGGCGAGATGCAGCATCGACTGGGCCTTCGGCTTGAGTCGCTGTACAACATCTGAATACGCATAGCCCGCCAGCAGCACCATCTGGAAAAATGCAAGACACGTTGTCCAGACGGCAGCCGATCCCCCAAACCAGGGCACGATCTGCTTCGCGATAATCGGCTGAACCAGGAACAATAAAAAGCTCGAGACCAGAACGGTCAGGGCAAAGAGCGCCATTAGTTGAGCCTCGCATCAAGGTCTCGGCCAGCCTGAACAAACAGGCGAATGCCATCGGCGAGCTTTTCGGTCGCCATCGGATCTTCATTGAAAATAAAACGGAAATTCGCCTCAGCAAGATCAAATAGCTCAGCCCCAGAAGCGGCGGCCGTCAGGGGATCCAGACGCCGCGCAAAATCGTCTGGGACTGCCATTGATCCGAGCTGCGCAAGTAACTCTGGACTAACCGTGAGCAGGTCACATCCGGCAAGCGCGAGCACCTGATCAACGGTTCGGAAACTGGCGCCCATCACCTGTGTCGCGTAGCCATGCTTCTTCAGATACTGATAGATGACCGCGACCGACTGCACCCCGGGGTCTGCCTCGGGTCGATCCCAGACGTGCCCCTGCTTTTTGTACCAATCGGTAATACGGCCCACAAAAGGCGAGATCAATGTGGCCCCTGCGTCAGCCGCCGCTGCAGCCTGCATCGGGTGAAAGATCAGCGTGACGTTGCACGCAATGCCCTTTTGCTGGAGAACGCGTACAGCACGAATTCCTTCCCAGGTCGCCGCCACCTTAATCAGGACGCGAGCAGGGTCACAGCCATGTGCCTGATAGGCCGCAATGATCGCCTCTGCCTCGGCAACGGTGGCCTCGGTATCAAACGCAAGTCGAGCGTCGACCTCTGTGGAGACGCGCCCCGGAATCACCTTGAGAATCTCACGTCCGAATGCGACAAGGACCTCCCGCGCGCGATCGGAGGTTGGACGATCACGGCATGCGACCTTGACCTGCTGCAGCAGATCAACATACTGCGGCTGGTCTAACGCGCGAATAATCAGACTGGGGTTGGTGGTCGCATCCTGCGGCTGATGGATGCGCATGGCCTGAAAGTCACCGGAATCGGCAACAACAACCGTGAACTGTTTGAGCGCAGCGAGGGCGTTCGCGGCGGGCGCAGGAGAAGCACTCATGGTGAAAAAACCTCGGGACAAAAAAATCGGGCATGACCAGAAACCGAATCATGCCCGAAGTTTTCCCGCAGATCAGGGCTGGCCGACAGACCGGCCATGACCTTGTAGGAATTCCCTTAGGTCAGCATATCTGCCCAGATGTTACGCGCCCAGCCCATGGCATAGCGACCTTCCATCTCCGAAGCCCGGCTGCTCACACCACCCGACCCCGCAACCGTCTTCATAGTCTTGTCTTTCTCGTCATAGGCATGAACGCTGGCGACGTGGACGACGTTCTTACCGTCAACGAAGCTGTAGCAGGTATTGGCCATCATGGGAGCGACAGGAGAACGTCCGTTCATCAGCTCGACGATCGCGGCGGCCGCAGCCTTACCATGTTGGTTCGCCATATGGCCTGACTTGGGCATTGCTGGGGCTGCGAAGGTCGCATCCCCTAAAACGTGAATATTCTTGTGGGCCAGGGATTCCATCGTTACCCAGTCCACGCCACACCAGAGCTTATTGACGGTGACCAGTCCAGCCTGCTGGGCAATATCGCCAGCACGATGCGGTGGCACGACGTTCAGGACATCGCCCTGGATACGATCGCCGGTTTCTGTCACAAGCCGCTTCCCTTTTAGGTCCACTTCGTTGACGACCATATTGGCGTTGTACTCAATCATGCCCGGGTAGAGATCCGCCCAGGCCTTCATGAAGAGCGCTTTCTTCGACTGAATGTCGGGGTTGGCATCCATGATGACGACTTTGCTGCGCGTGTTGCCCTTGGACTTAAAGAGATTGGCAACCTGACAGGCACGCTCGTAGGGCCCTGGGGGGCAGCGATACGGTGCCTTCGGAATCGACAGCACATAGACACCCCCGTTCGGGACAGCATCAAGCTGCTGACGAAGCGCCATCGTCTGCGGACCCGCCTTCCAAGAATGGAGGATTGTCTTTTGCGCTTCCGCATTCAGTCCTGCAATTGCGTCAAAGTTAAAGTCGATCCCCGGGGAGACCACGAGTCGATCGTAGTCAAGGTCCTGAATCTTCTTGAGCGAGACTTTTTTCTTCGCCGGATCAATGCCCGTCACCTCGTCGTTAATCACCACAATGCCACGGTCCTTCAACTTGGCATAAGAATGGGTGATGGTCTCCATTGTTTGCGAACCGCCAAGGACTAGGTTCGAAATCGGGCAAGAAACAAAATTACGCTCACGCTCGATCAGATAGACCTCGATTGCGCCACCTGACCACTCATTGATGTACTTGGCTGCCGTCGCACCGCCGTAGCCGCCACCAATGACAATGACACGGCCGATCTTTTTCAGAGGGGCAGATGCCCCCATCTCTGTGGTGGCGCAACCAGCAAGTCCACCTGCCGCGGTCACGGCAGCACCAGCGGCGCCGAGTTTCAGCAGATCGCGACGATTTTGAAATGTTGTTGACATAGAGTTCTCCTCAATAGTTTCGCGCGATTACTTTTTCTTCTGCGCGGCAAAATAAGCGGCCAGATCAGCGATCTGCTGATCCGTGTATCCCTTAACCAGTTGATGCATCAACGTGGCCGGTTTATCACCGCTACGGAACTCTTTCATATTGGTGATGAATTTCTCTTTGTCATACCCCGCAAGTGACTCCAGAACACCGACACTGCGACCATTGGTGCCGTGGCAGTTGGCGCAATTCGCGGCGAGATAACGGATTTTGTTGAAGTCCTGGGCCTGAACAGGCGCCTGGGTTCCTAGGGCTGCCGCACCAAACACGGCCGCAATGGCAAGTGACTTGCGCATAGATCTCCTCCTCTGAAGATGGTGTATTCCTACATCCGGATTCTCGCAGAAAAAGAACGGTCCGCCTATGCAGGATTTTCGAGAGGGATTTCTGCGCCGCAGCAAAGCCGCTCAAAAAATAACACTGGCGAGCCGCCACCCGAGGGGCAGCGACAACGCCAGTTTTTAAACGTCACGCGCGATTGGGAGACTAGACCACAAGTTCTGGTGTGTCTCGGTTTGAAGTTCCAGAGGATGGACGGTTAGGAGTTGGTCGTGCTTCATCCGCCGGGAACTCCAGCAGCACGCGATCCGGATCCGCAGGATCCATCGCAATGTGCACACGGCCGCCTGCGACCAGTCGGCCAAATAAAAGCTCATCCGCAAGCGCCTTACGAATCACATCCTGAATGAGACGCTGCATTGGGCGCGCGCCCATCTGAGGATCAAATCCCTTCTGCGCAAGGAACGTCCGCAGTTCTTCAGAGAAGCTGACTTCAACTTTCTTCTCCTGAAGCTGCTGCTCAAGTGCGATCAGGAACTTATCGACCACCCGCATGATGATGTCGGTATCCAGCGACCTAAACGAGACGATGGCATCCAGACGATTGCGGAATTCCGGCGTAAACATACGCTTGATGTCCTGCATCTCATCGCCTGCCTCACGCGAGTTCGAAAACCCGATAGAGCGCTTGTTTAAGGTCTCCGCACCGGCATTCGTCGTCATGATGATGATGATGTTGCGAAAATCAGCTTTGCGCCCGTTGTTATCCGTTAAGGTGCCATGGTCCATGACTTGCAACAAGACATTGAAGATATCCGGATGGGCTTTTTCAATCTCATCGAGCAGTAAGACCGCATGCGGTTTTTTGGTCACGGCCTCGGTCAGTAGCCCCCCCTGATCGAACCCCACATATCCAGGAGGCGCGCCAATCAAACGCGATACTGCGTGACGCTCCATATATTCGGACATATCGAATCGGATGAGCTCAATTCCCAAGACATAGGCCAGCTGCTTGGCGACCTCGGTCTTACCGACCCCAGTCGGCCCAGAGAACAAGAAAGACCCAATCGGCTTATCGATCTTGCCAAGCCCGGAACGGGACATCTTGATCGCAGCCGCCAACGCCTCAATCGCGGGCTCCTGGCCGAAGACAACGCTCTTTAAGTTCATCTCAAGACGCGCAAGTACCTGACGGTCGTCCGTATTCACGGTTGCAGGCGGGATACGTGCGATCTTGGAGACAATTTCTTCAATCTCAGACTTTCCGATTGTTCGTTTCTGGCGGCTCTTTGGAAGAATTCGCTGCGCAGCCCCGGCCTCATCGATCACATCAATCGCCTTGTCCGGAAGATGACGATCATTGATGTATTTGGCGGATAACTCGGCAGCAGAGCTCAGCGCTGCAGCAGAGTACTTCACTCCATGATGCTCCTCGAACCGGGACTTCAGCCCTTTCAGAATCTGCACGGTCTGCTCGACAGTGGGCTCAACGACATCGATTTTTTGGAATCGACGCGACAGTGCATGATCTTTTTCGAAAATACCGCGGTACTCGTTATAGGTCGTCGCCCCGATACAGCGCAGCGCCCCCGAGGAGAGCGCAGGCTTTAGCAAATTAGACGCGTCAAGCGTTCCGCCGGAGGCAGAGCCGGCACCGATCAGGGTATGAATCTCGTCAATGAAGAGCACCGCATGGGCATCTGCTTTCAGCTGTTTGAGCACCGCTTTCAGACGCTGCTCAAAATCCCCGCGATATTTCGTCCCCGCAAGCAGCGCCCCCATATCGAGCGAATAGACGGTGGCCTGCTCCAGGATTTCAGGCACATCCTTCTCGATAATGCGGCGCGCGAGGCCTTCCGCAATGGCGGTCTTTCCAACACCAGCCTCCCCCACGAGCAGGGGATTATTTTTACGACGGCGACAGAGCACCTGAATGACCCGCTCTACCTCGTGCTCACGGCCAATTAACGGATCAATCTTTCCCTTACGCGCCAGCTCGTTTAAGTTCGACGTGTACTGATCCAGCGGCGTGGGCTGCTGCGGCTGAGCTGACTGTGCCGAGGCGCCGGATTCTGTCGACTCTGCGTTTGCCGACTCCTCGGCTCCCGAGGCTGGTGACTGCGGCGCCTTGGTGATGCCATGCGCGATGAAGTTCACCACATCCAGGCGAGTGATGCCCTGCTGATGTAGGAAATACACGGCGTGCGAATCTTTCTCACCAAAAATCGCCACGAGCACGTTTGCCCCCGTCACTTCCTTTTTGCCATTTGACGTCGACTGGACATGCATGATGGCGCGCTGGATGACCCGCTGAAACCCCAGGGTCGGCTGGGTATCGACGTCATCCGGTCCTTGGATGATTGGCGTGTTGTCCGCGATGAACTGTGTGAGCGTCTTACGCAGATCGTCGATGTTCGCCGCACATGCTTTCAGGATCTCCGCTGCGGAGGGATTGTCCAGGAGCGCGAGCAGGAGGTGCTCGACGGTGATGAACTCATGACGCTGCTGCCTTGCCTCAACGAAGGCCATATGAAGACTTACTTCTAATTCCTGGGAAATCATGCTTCCTCCATGACGCACTGCAAGGGATGCTGATGCATCCGGGCAAAATTACTCACAAGCTCGACCTTCGTTGACGCCACATCGCGGGTATAGACGCCACAGACTCCCCGACCTTCTCGATGCACCGTCAGCATGACATGGGTCGCCTTGTCTAGATCCATCAGGAAGAATTTTTGCAGGACAACAACCACAAATTCCATCGGGGTGAAGTCGTCATTTAACAACAGCACCTGGAAGAGGGGCGGCGTCTTGGTCTTTTCAACCTGACGCTCCAAAACCGCGGCAGAACCGCCATCTGACGGCCCTTTGGGTCCGTCCCCATTTTCTGGGCCGGCGCAGAAACCGCTAAAAGTAACCATTTTCATAAGGACTTCCATTCTAAAGACAAGGTTTGCCTTTTGCGAGGCTAGACAAACCAAAACCTTTTCCCTATATTCAAGGAGTGCTGAAGGGGCGGAAAGTTTCCTGCCCTTTGGTTCATGCTGCTGTTATGACGCACATGTGGCGCCCCGGCATAGGGCTTGGGTTCTGGAGTGCGCGGTTTCTTTATGAAGGAAGATTAGATGTCTACGGGTACAGTCAAGTGGTTTAACGACGCAAAAGGTTTCGGTTTCATCACCCCCGATGAGGGTGGCGAAGACGTGTTCGCGCACTTTTCAGCAATTGCCACCAGTGGCTTTCGTTCGCTGAAAGAAGGTCAGAAGGTCCAGTTCGATATCGTTCAGGGCCCCAAAGGCAAGCAAGCTTCGAACATTACGCCGATTGCCTGATTGACTGTCCCGTCTGTCGCTCGTCGGCAGCAACAGATAGTTAATCTCATCAAAAACCCCGTTGGCAACAGCGGGGTTTTTGTTTTTATGCGGCAGATTCCGTAACCCGGGCTGTCAACCGAAAAACCCCACGCTGCGTTGTATCATCCGAGGCGGCAATTTTGCCGTTTCGAGCTGTCCCAGCCTTTGGGGCAGTTCTATTTTTCACTTATCGATAAGAGGAAATACCATGAAAAAGCTGATCGCTGCCATGATTGCTGGCACTTTCGCAACTGTTGCTTTCGCTCAGGCACCTGCCGCTCCTGCTAAGAAGGACGAGAAGGCTGCTGCTCCTGCTGCTAAGAAGGAAGAGAAGAAAGAAGAGAAGAAAGCAGCTGCTCCTGCTAAGAAAGACGAGAAAAAAGCTGAGAAGAAGTAAATCGGCGCTCTCGTGGCCGCATCGGGTAACACCGCGCGGCCTTGAAGTTGAAAAGGCGGGGTTTCCTGCCTTTTCTTTTTGTAACCGGCACACACTCGCCCTGTCGTTATCGTAAAGACACCAAGATGATTCGCATCGCCCTCTACCTCACTGCTCTCCTCCTCCAACCGATGGCGATGGCGCAGCAGCTGCCGACTACCCCGCTCACAATTCGATTCTTTCAGATCACGGCCGAGGTGGCGCAGACCCATGAGCACCGTGCGAAAGGGCTGATGGGACGAAAGAGCCTTCCGGTAAACCACGGCATGTTGTTTATCTTCGAGCAGGCGGACAAGCAATGTTTTTGGATGCGCAACACGCCGCTTCCCCTGACGATTGCCTTCATCGATGACACGGGCAGAATTGTGAACTTCGCAGACATGGCCCCTTTTTCAGAGCAGAGCCACTGCGCGATGCAGCCTGTTCGTTTTGCGCTGGAAATGGAACAGGGGTGGTTTAAAAAACGCGGCGTGCTTGTCGGGGACACCGTTTCCGGCGCCCCGTTTGCGCGTCAATAGAGACGACTTAGGCGAAATTCTTCGCAGCGAATTCCCAGTGGACCAGTGACCAGAAAGCGCCGAGATAATCGGGGCGACGATTCCGGTAGTCGATGTAGTAAGCGTGCTCCCAGAGGTCACAGGTGATCAGAGGACGGTCGGTCGTCGTTAACGGAGTCGCTGCATTACTCGTGTTCACGATGTCCAGGCTGCCATCTGCCTTTTTCACAAGCCAGGTCCAGCTCGAGCCAAAGTTCGCAACGGCGCTTTTTGTGAACGCCTCTTTGAAGGCATCAAAAGAGCCCCATTTCGCATCAATGGCTGCTGCAAGAGCCCCCGTTGGCACGCCGCCCCCTTTGGGAGAAAGCGAATTCCAGTAGAAGGTGTGATTCCAAATCTGGGCCGCATTGTTAAACACACCGCCCGAGGACTTTTTCACGATCTCATCGAGGCTACTGTTCTCGAACTCAGACCCCTTGATCAGGTTGTTCAGGTTCGTGACGTAAGTCTGATGGTGTTTGCCGTAGTGAAACTCCAGCGTCTCTTTTGAAATGTGAGGCTGAAGGGCGTCCATCGCGTAAGGCAATGCTGGCAGGGTATGTTCCATATGTGGTGTTCCTTTGTTGACAGCGGTGAGAGAGGCAGAATTTTATCCCGGGCGCTCATCCGTTTGGGGTGCCTGTACCCGGACATCCAACAGGCCTTTGGCCAGCCTCACCGTCAGCGGTTGACCCGGTGCCACACGGCCAGCGTCGGTGACTACCTGCTGCTCGCTATCCAAAACCATGGCGTAGCCCCGCTGCAGAATCGCGGTGGGATCTAATGCCGCTAGCTGTGCAGAGAGGGTCTCTAGCCGGGCGCGAACGGCCGCGAGCCTTCGCTCTTGACTCACCTGAAGCCCCCGACTCAGCAACGCCAGCCGATGACGACGATCTTGTACCTGATCGCGAGGGCTGCGAAGGTGTGCCGCCTGCTGGTCAAGTCGTTGCTGTGCTGTCTGCCAGGAGCGCGCCATCGCAAAACGCATTGACTGCGCACTCCGGCGTATCGCGTCCCACCAGGGATCTTCTAAAGAGGCGACCAACTGGGCTGCCGCAGTCGGCGTCGCCGCCCGGTGATCCGCGACCAAGTCTGCAATGGTAACGTCGGTCTCGTGACCGACGCCGACAATCACGGGAAGCCTGCAGGCTGCGATCGCATGGGCGAGCGCCTCGTCATTAAAAGCCCAGAGATCTTCCAGGCTACCGCCACCCCGCACAAGGAGCACAAGATCATTTTGCGGGTCGTTGCCCGCTACGGTGAGCTGACGGATCAGCATCTCAGGGGCTTCCGCTCCTTGAACCAGACTCGGATAAAGCCGCACCCGGCAACGAGGCATCCTGGTCGCTAGGGTCACAACCACATCCCGAAGGGCCGCCGCCCCGAGAGAGGTCACCAGGCCAATGCACCGAACAAATTCCGGCAAAGGGCGCTTTCGGTCCTCATCAAGAAGCCCGGCCTTCGCCAGTCGCGCCTTACGCTCAAGAAAGGCCTCGTAGAGCGCCCCCTGCCCCGCCATGGACATCGACTCCACGCGGATCTGAAAATCGCCTCTGGGCTCATATAGGGTGACGACCGCAGAAACCTCAACCTGATCCCCTTCCTTCGCCGGCCAGCTCAACTGCGCCGCTCGCCCCCGGAACATCACTGCCCTAACACTGGCGCCCTCATCCCGCAGCGAAAAATAGACGTGACCGCTTGCAGCCTTCGTCATTGAGGCAATCTCACCCCGGACCCGGACAAGCGGAAAATTCCGCTCGAGGCTGCCCGCGACGGCACGGTTAAGTTCAGAGACGGTCAGACTAGACAATTTGGCTGAGCCTTTGAGCGTGAAACATCCGTGAAACGCGCGAAAAACCTGGGTTTTTTTAAAGAGATGTCCACAGTTATTGGGTTTCGCGGTGATTTCAGAATCGAACAAGAAGAATCTTTGAAAACCGCATAAAAAATAAGTAACTTATTGATTTTAAAAAGATTTATTTCTGACTTTGTCAGGGTATGAGAGGCGCCTCAGAATTAGGTGATCTCTGCTTGCACCGCGTATTCTCTACCAGGTCAATCTTTCCACAACCTTATCCACAATGCCATGGAGCGCTCGATTCGACCGCCCTTCTCCCAACGCCTGACGGACTTCTGGTTTAACAGGGGCAGCCCAAACGTCGGCATGCCGCTACGCGCAAGCCTAGGGCTTTTGGAGGTTATCTACCGGTTCGCACTCGGCATCCGGCGGATCTGGACTCGGGTAGTTCCGCCCCGAGAGATGCCTGGGATGCGCATCATCGCTGTAGGGAATCTTGTGGTCGGCGGGGCAGGGAAGACCCCTTGCACGCTTGCCCTAAGCGCTGCACTGTCGGCGCGAGCCATTCCTTTCGGAATCATTGCGCGGGGCTATCGTTCCCGGGCAGAGACGCAGCCGGCGAGACTCATTCAGCCAGCGGATCTTCAATCGGTCACGCCCGGCGATATCGGAGATGAACCATGGCTTTTATGTTGGAGAACACAGCGACCCGTTGTGGTCGGCGCTGACCGGTATGCAGCCGCCGCCTTGCTCCATACGACATTTCCCGAAATTAAAGTTGCGCTGCTCGACGATGGTCTGCAACAACGAACCGTTGCCTGGACAGAGAGCCTGGTGTTGATTGACCAGCGCGTGTTTGGAAATCAGCACTGCCTTCCCGCTGGGCCGCTTCGAGAGCCGATCGATCAGCTTCGCCACTACGACCACTGGATTGATAACCTCGCCCCCCCCGAGATGACGAGTCGGTATGCACTACCGCAGAGCCGAGGAATACTTACCCAGACGAACCACTGCTGGATCCCCATCGCTCACTGGCAAACGCCAGCGATGTGGAAAGATTTCGCGCACGGACTTCAGCAGGCAACGGGTCAATCAATTCTCGCCGTCGCTGGCATTGCGACCCCAGAGAACTTTTTCAACACACTGCGTCACCATGGTCTGACTATTGACACGCTGACGCTCGCCGACCATGCAACGGATCTCGTCGCCCAGACAGTGCGCAAATGGAGAGAAAAGCACTACGACCTTGTCCTCATGACTGAGAAAGATGCGGTAAAGTTTTTCCATGAGCCCTCGCCCATTCATAATCAAGCCTGGGCGCTCAGACGTGATGCCGCCCTGGACCCTGACTTTTTAAAGAGACTCTTTGATGGACCCAAAACTTCTTGAGATTCTTGCCTGCCCCGTCTGTAAACAACCGCTGCAACTGGGCAAATCTGGGCAGATGCTCATTTGCCAGGCTGAAGGGTTTGGCTACCCCATCGTAGACGGCATTCCGCATCTTGTGGAGTCCAGCGCAGTCCCCATTCAAAAGATTGAAACAGCAGTGATGACTGACCCTGCTGCGCCGACCGCCTAGGGCTCGCGTGTCGACAACATTCTGGGTAGTTATTCCGGCGCGGCGCGCCTCCACAAGACTCCCCAACAAGCCCCTGGCGGATATCCATGGGCGCCCCATGATTGTCCGCGTGGCAGAGCGTGCGTCGAAAAGTGGTGCCGCCAAGATCATCGTTGCAACAGATGATCAGGAGATCGCCGCCGTTGTGAACGGATACGGGTTTCAGGCGGTGCTCACCCGATCTGATCACCCCAGTGGCACTGATCGCATTGCCGAAGTCTGCCAACAGTTACAGGCAGATGCAGATCATCTGATCGTGAATGTTCAGGGTGATGAGCCCATGATGGACCCTGCCCTTATTTCGGCTGTCGCGACCCGGTTAGCCTCAGACCCAGAGGCCTCGGTCTCCACGGCAGCGGCACCGATTACGGACGTCGAGAGCCTTCGTAGCCCACACGTGGTGAAAGTGGTCTGCAACGCGCTGGGACATGCGCTTTATTTTTCCCGTGCGCCGATTCCATACCATCGGGATCAGTGGCTGAGCCTTCAGAACCTATCGCTTGGTCGCGCGAGCGACAACGCCCCGCTGCTGCGGCACCTTGGGATCTACGGCTTCCGGGCCGGTGCCCTATCCGAATTCGTATCGTGGCCAAGCGCCCCGATCGAACGTACCGAGCAGCTTGAGCAGCTTCGCTGGCTCTGGCAGGGGCGCAAGATTACTGTTCACGTGACCGCTTCGTCACCGCACGCTGGGGTCGACACCCCAGAGGACCTTGCTCGAGTCCGGGCCCTCTGGTCCGAAACAAAGGGGGATTGACCCTCGCCGCAGTGCACCGGGACGCCAGGGCTTAGGCTCTCTATAATGACTTTTTAAGGACGGGGAGAGACGAGCATGCGAATCATCTTGTTGGGACCGCCAGGAGCCGGTAAAGGAACTCAGGCAGCGTTCATTACGAAACACTACGGTATCCCCCAGATCTCGACGGGCGACATGCTTCGTGCCGCGGTCAAGGCAGGAACACCGCTGGGTCTTTCCGCCAAAAAAGTCATGGATGCAGGTGGACTTGTGGGCGATGACATCATCATCAATCTCGTGAAAGAGCGACTCACTGCAACTGATTGTCAATCAGGCTACCTGTTCGATGGTTTTCCCCGGACCATCCCCCAGGCACAGGCGATGAAGGATGCCTCCGTTCGCCTCGATGCGGTGCTGGAGATTTCCGTACCTGATACCGACATCATTGAGCGCATGAGCGGCCGACGTGTTCACGTCGCCAGTGGACGGACCTATCACGTGAAATACAACCCTCCGAAGACAGCCGATCGGGACGACGTCACCGGAGAACCCCTGATTCAGCGGGATGATGATCAAGAATCAACAGTTCGTAAACGTCTAGAGATTTATCACAGCCAGACCAAACCGCTCGTGGATTTCTACCAGTCTTGGGCGTCGACCAAAGACTCGGCAGCACCGGTTGTGAAGACGATCTCGGGCGTTGGTGCGGTCGATGACATTACCCGACGCGTGCTCGAAGCCCTCAACACCAAGGGCTAATGGTCCAGGTCAGCATGGCCGCGGCAGCTCAGCGTGGAGCCACTTGATCGCCAATCACGCAGGCCTCAACAAACGGTAGGTTGTTGTCGCGAGCGAAGCTCTGAACAAATTCCATGGCCATAGGCTCAAGGTCCTCAAGCCGCGAGTCTACCGCTACACACTTAACAGCGCCCACCATGACCGGATGGACGTAAGGAGAGAAAGTGAGCGGTGCCCCTGCCACCAGGCGCTGCCCTGGAGGGCGGAACTGTGACATCACCCCGCAGAGTCTTTCGGCCCAGTCACTGGGGCGAAAGACTTTGCCGTCATGGGTCACGCCCTGGATGAGAAATTGTTTCGGTGGTGGAGTCTGGTTTGTCACAAGTGGCCCGAGGGCAAACCCTAGCGAAACAGGTATTCTATCGGACTGAACACGCGCAACTGCCCCAAAGAGATATGTCGCCTTCCAGCCAAGCTCTGATGAACACCTATTCCCGCCAGCCGGTGGCGTTTACCCACGGCCAGGGCGTCTGGCTCTGGGACACAGAAGGTCGACGCTACCTGGATGCGCTCTCAGGAATCGCAGTGAATACGCTCGGTCACAACCACCCTGCGCTCGTCGCAGGACTTCGCGACCAGGTCGGCAGGCTGATCCACACCTCGAACCTGTATCAGATTCCGCTTCAAGACCAATTGGCGCAGGCACTCGTCAGGCTGTCGGGAATGACGAATGTTTTTTTCTGTAACTCTGGCCTCGAAGCAAACGAAGCGGCGATTAAGCTCGGCCGCAAACATGGCGCCCGCCAGGGATTCACTGCCCCCAAAATTATTGTCTTTGACCGTGCCTTCCACGGACGATCACTTGCAACCTTATCCGCTACGGGGAACGAAAAGGTACAAAAAGGATTCGGACCACTCGTAGAAGGCTTTGTACGAGTCCCATTAAATGACCTCTCCGCAATTCACCAGGCAGCGAAGGATCATCCGGAGATCACCGCTATTTTTCTGGAAACGATCCAGGGAGAGGGTGGTATTCGCCCATCCGAAATCGCCTTTCTGAAATCACTTCGTGCGCTCTGTTCGGAAAAAAACTGGCTCCTCATGCTCGACGAAGTCCAGTGTGGCATCGGACGCACAGGCAAATGGTTCGCGCATCAGTGGGCAGACCTGATCCCCGATGTCATGCCATTAGCGAAAGGCCTTGGGTCCGGGGTGCCGATCGGGGCAGTGGTGGCCCATGGCGTTGCGGCGACACTCTTTGAACCCGGCAGCCATGGCACTACTTTCGGGGGCAATCCTTTGGCCATGCGCGCCGGTCTCGAGACGATTGCCGCGGTCGAACGCGACGGCCTATTAGAGAACGCTGCAGCCCGAGGCGCACAATTGCAGAGCGGACTGTCCGCAAGCCTGTCGAGTCTTTCGGGGGTCGTCGAGATCCGTGGCCACGGGCTCATGCTTGGAATCGAACTCGATCGACCCTGCTCGGATCTGGTAACCATGGCGCGTAACGCAGGCCTATTGGTCAACGTAACCGCCGATCGTGTGGTGCGACTACTGCCCGCACTCACCATCACCGAGGCAGAGACCCAAGAGATCCTTCGGATCCTGGTGCCGACGATTCGAGACTTTTTAGGCCAGTCGCGACCATGAGCAAGTGCAGACACTTTCTTCAGTTCAATGACTTCACCAAGGAAGACATTGATTACGTCTTTACGCGAACCAAAATTATTAAAGACCGGTTTAAGCGGTATGTAAAACATATGCCACTGCAAGATCGCACGCTGGTCATGATCTTCGAAAAGGCCTCCACGCGGACACGACTATCCTTCGAAGCCGGCATGCATCAGCTCGGCGGCGCCGCAATCTATATGAACACACGCGACACACAGCTGGGACGGGGTGAACCCGTGGAAGATGCGGCACAGGTGATCTCTCGAATGTGTGACCTGGTCATGATTCGAACATTTGATCAGTCAACCGTTGAGCGATTTGCCTCGGTCTCTCGGGTGCCGGTTATTAATGGGCTGACCAATGAGACCCATCCTTGCCAGATCCTTGCAGACATCTTCACCTACATCGAGCACCGCGGATCCATCAAGGGGAAAACCGTTGCCTGGATCGGTGACTCCAATAATGTCTGCAACACCTGGCTCCAGGCGGCCGAGCTTCTGGACTTCCAGGTCCGCGTCTCGACGCCCCCGGGCTATGAAGTAGAGCCCGAACGCGCAGGACTCGTCTCCCATGGCCACTTTGAACAGTTTGCCGATCCCATGGAGGCCGCAAAAGGCGCAGATCTGGTCACGACGGATGTCTGGACGTCGATGGGCTTTGAATCGGAAAATGAAGAACGCCTTCGTGACTTTGCCGACTGGATGGTCGACGAAGACATGATGTCGGTTGCCAACAAAGACGCGGTATTCATGCACTGTCTGCCCGCACACCGTGGCGAAGAAGTCAGTGCCGGCGTAATTGACGGCCCGCAGAGCGTCGTCTGGGACGAGGCGGAAAACCGCCTTCATGCGCAAAAGGCGCTGATGGAGTTTCTGCTCCTGGGAAAAATCCAAGACTAGACACGATCGCCGGCTGATTGTTTTATCGCATCACACTTTTCTTTTTGAACCTTAGGATCAACATCAGCAATGACCTCCAAGAAAAAAACCTCTGTGAAAAAAGTTGTCCTCGCCTATTCCGGTGGCCTCGACACCTCCGTGATCCTAAAGTGGCTGCAGGACGAATACGACTGTGAAGTCATTACCTTCACCGCCGACATTGGCCAGGGCGAAGAGCTCGAGCCCGCCCGCAAGAAGGCCCAGCAGTTTGGGATTAAAAAGATTTATATCGAAGACCTGCGCGAAGAATTCGTTCGAGACTTCGTCTTCCCGATGTTTCGCGCCAATACTGTCTATGAGGGCGAATACCTGCTGGGCACATCGATTGCCCGGCCGCTGATTGCCAAGCGACTCATTGAGATCGCCAAAAAAGAAAAAGCCGATGCGATCTCTCACGGTGCTACCGGCAAGGGCAATGACCAGGTGCGTTTCGAACTGGGCGCCTATGCCTTAATGCCCAACATCAAGATCATTGCGCCCTGGCGAGAGTGGGATCTGCTCTCGCGCGATAAGCTGCTGGCCTACGCTGATCAACACGGGATCCCTGTCGACTATAAAAAGCGTAAGGGAGAAGCACCGTTCTCGATGGATGCCAACCTGCTGCACATCTCCTACGAAGGCGGCGTTCTCGAAGATCCGAATCGCGAGCCGCCGGCCACCGGTATGTGGCGCCTGACGGTCCCGGTAGAGAAGGCACCGAACAAGCCAGAGGTTGTGGAGCTGGAGTTCGCTAAAGGCGATCTCATCGCGATCAACGGCAAGAAGATGAAGGCACACGAGCTGCTGATCACCTTAAACACCCTGGGGGGGCGTCACGGTATTGGCCGCCTCGACCTGGTCGAGAACCGCTATGTCGGGATGAAATCACGCGGCTGCTACGAGACCCCTGGCGGCACGATTCTGCTGCGAGCCCACCGGGCAATTGAGTCCCTGACCCTTGACCGCGAAGTGGCACACCTGAAAGACGACCTGATGCCCCGCTATGCGAGCCTGGTCTATAACGGCTACTGGTGGTCGCCTGAGCGCGTGGCGCTACAAACGCTGATCGACCATACCCAGAGCGTTGTCAATGGAACGGTTCGCCTAAAGCTCTATAAGGGCACTGTCACCGTGATTGGACGTAGCTCCAAGAATTCTCTCTTTGACGCCAAGATCTCGACCTTCGATGATGACGGTGGCGCCTATAACCAGGCCGATGCGGGCGGTTTTATCAAACTGAATGCCCTTCGTATGCGGATCGCTGCCACCAAGCGGGGCAAGTCAGCCGGGTGACCGCAGCCTCCGCCATTGCAATTACCAGGGTGGACCTTGGGTCCCCCGTGCACTGCCATTTCGTGCTGGACTTACTGAACCAGTACGCTAGCAGTGCCGCGGGACGCGGGTTACCGCTCGAACAAGACGTCCTGGAACGGCTTCCGCAGGTCTTGCAGCAGCAGCCGCACTACCGCGGCTGGCTGGCCTGGTCTGATCAGACAAAGACTCAGGCCATTGGGCTGGTCAACGCCTTCTGCGGCGTCTCAACCTTTCGCGCGATGCCACTGCTCAATATCCACGATATTTTTGTTCGGCCAGACTGGCAGAACCGAGGCATTGCAAAACAGATGCTCGCCCAGGCCGAGACCGAGGCGCGAGCAGAAGGATGCTGCAAACTCACCTTGGAAGTCCTAGAACATAATGCGCCCGCCATGGCGGCCTACCGCGGTTTTGGGTTTGACCCCTACGTGTTAGATCCCGCGCTCGGGTCTGCTGTTTTTCTCGAAAAAAAGCTTTAAGGAGAACACCACCATGCCTTCATTTGACGCCACGCTCGAAGCAAATCTCACGGAACTACGAAACGCCGTTGACCAGACCTCGAAAGAGATTTCCACTCGATTCGACTTTAAGGGGTCCAGTGCAAAAGTTGAACAAAAAGACCGCGAGCTCACCGTCTACGCCGACAGCGACTTCCAGATTGGTCAGGTCAGGGATGTGCTTGTCGCCAAATGCGCAAAGCGCGGCGTTGATGTGCGCTTTCTCGATATCGGCACGATTGAAAAAATCGGCAGCGATAAAGTCAAACAGCTCATCAAGGTACGCCATGGGATTAACGCGGAAGACGCCAAAAAGATCGTCCGAATCATCAAAGACAGCAAGATGAAGGTACAGCCCTCCATTCAAGGGGATGCCGTTCGGGTGACCGGTGCAAAACGGGATGACCTGCAGGCCGCGATCGCGATGCTGAAAAAGGAAGTCAGCGATCTGCCGCTCTCATTTGGCAACTTCCGCGACTAAGGATTTGACGGCGGCCCCGCTCTGGCGCCGCCCAAAGAGTGGTTAGGAGAGGCTAGGAGCGGATTCGCGCCCAGGCCGAGTGATTGTGGATAGACTCGAAGTTCTCTGCCTCGACCTCGAACCGGGTAACGCCCGGTAATGCCTTCACGGCAACTGCCACATCACGAACCAGATCCTCGACAAACTTTGGATTGTCATAGGCGCGCTCTGTGACGTACTTTTCGTCTGGTCGCTTCAGCAGCCCCCAAAGCTCACACGACGCCTGCGCCTCGATTGCACGGACCAGGCGCTCAATGGTCAATGATGCCTTCTCGGCAAGATCAACCGCGACACGAACCTCTGACCGCTGGTTGTGGGCGCCGTAGTCAGAAATTTCTTTCGAGCAAGGACAGAGACTCTTTACGGGGACGCGCACCTCACAGGTAATCCGCTCTCCGTCTGCATCCCGTTGGGCCACCCAGCGACAGCGATAGTCCATCAGGCTCTGCACACCACTGACCGGTGCAGACTTCATCATGAAAAATGGCAGCTCGACATCAATACAGCCCGTCGCCGCATCAAGCCGGGTCAGCATATCGTTGAGCAGCGCCGACATTGCACGACTCGATAACGCCATGCCGTCAGCACTCATCTTTTCCAGGAGTGCCACGAAACGGGACATGTGGGTGCCCTTCTGCTCTGCAGGCAGGCCTACACTCAGGCTGAACTCCGCAACAGACGGCGCACGAGTGCCGTCTTCTCGTTCAATGGTCACTGGATAACGCAGTCCCCGGACCCCTACCTGCTCAATGGGAAGGTTACGGTGATCTCGTGTGCCCTGGATATCGGGCATGGTTGACGCGGTTACGGGGGGAACACCAGGAAAATTCATGACACAGCCTTCAAATGATTCGGACGCAATATTTTCGCCCGAATGGTGGCCTCAATACCCTTAGCATCTAATCCCTCTATAGCCAGTAGGGCCTGATGATCCCCTTGATCAATAAACCGATCCGGAAGGCCAAGGTGGAAAATCGGGATCATGGGAATACGATCTCCTAGCGCGACGAGTGCCTCTGCGCAGGCCGAACCCGCACCCCCCATCACAACATGCTCTTCCACCGTTACAAGATGGTCATGACTGTTGGCGAGCTCGGCAATCATCTCCATATCGATGGGCTTGACGAACCGCATGTTGACCACAGTCGCATCAAGCGCCTCGCCCGCTGCGAGAGAGGGCGTGACCATCGATCCGAACGCAAGGATGGCGATCCGTGGGCCGGATCCTGGTTTCTGAATCTCACGGAGCCGTTCGGCTCGCCCAATGGGAATGATGGAACTCACGCCGGAGGCGTCTACTCCTGTTCCGGATCCGCGCGGATATCGGACTGCGCTGGGACCATCAATGGTCAGACCGGTATTGAGCATCTCACGACACTCCCGCTCATCCTTCGGCGCCATGATGACCATATTGGGAATGCAGCGCATGAAGGCGTAGTCATAAATTCCTGCGTGGGTTGCGCCGTCCGCGCCAACCAGGCCAGCGCGATCAATCGCAAAAAGCACCGGCAGGTTCTGAAGCGCAACATCATGAATGAGCTGATCGTAGCCCCGCTGCAAGAAAGTCGAATAGATCGCCAGCACAGGACGCTGCCCCTCACAGGCAATCCCAGCAGCAAAGGTCACCGCATGCTGTTCCGCAATGCCCACGTCAAAGTAACGATTCGGGAACCGCTGGGCAAACTCCTGCATGCCCGAGCCCTCACACATGGCCGGCGTCACTGCGACGACACGATCATCCTGTTCAGCAATGTCACAGAGCCACTGGCCAAAGATCTGGGAATAGGTCGGACGGGAACTCACCTTCGCGGTGATGCCAACCTCTGGGTCAAAACGACCGGGGCCGTGATACAGAATCGGGTCTGCCTCGGCCTGACGATAGCCCTGCCCTTTACGGGTAATCACATGCAGGAAATGCGGGCCTTTTAAGGTGCGCAGGTTCTGCAGCGTTGGAATCAGCGCGTCAAGATCATGCCCATCAATCGGCCCAACATAATTGAACCCGAGCTCCTCGAAAAGGGTACTGGGCATGAGCATTCCCTTTGCATGCCCTTCAAACCGCTTGGCAAACTCCAGCACCGGAGGGATTGCCCCAAGGACCTGTTTACTAAACTCTCGCGCAGAGCGATAGAAGCGTCCCGACAGAAGCCGTGTCAGATAGTTCGATAACGCCCCAACCGGGCGAGAGATCGACATATCGTTGTCATTCAGAATGACCAACAGATCTAACTCGGTATCGAGTCCACCGTTATTCAGCGCCTCAAAGGCCATACCACCACTCATCGCACCATCGCCGATCACGGCGATATGACGCCTACGGTTCGGGCCAGTGTGCTCCCCTTTGAGCTTCGATGCCACGGCCATCCCCAGCGCTGCGGAGATCGATGTAGAGGAATGCGCCGTTCCGAAGTGGTCGTATTCACTTTCCGATCGCTTCGGGAATCCAGACAGACCATTCAGCTGACGCAGGGTCGGCATCCGATCACGACGACCCGTCAGGATCTTGTGGGGATAGCTCTGATGCCCCACATCCCAGATCAGCCGGTCATAGGGAAAGTGATAGATATGATGCAAGGCAACGGTCAGCTCTACCGTCCCCAGGTTTGACGAGAGATGCCCACCAGTTGCCGAGACCGAATCAAGGAGAAATTGGCGAAGCTCTTCGGCCAGTTGATGAAGCTGCTTACGATCCAATGCGCGAACATCGGCCGGAAAATTAACAGAAGGTAAGAGCTGAGTTGTTGAATCCATTATCCCTAGTGCTTCCTTATCGGAACATCAAATCACGCTGACCGGCCCAGACTTAGTGGGTCCTTTGTACCAGCGCCTGAGCGAGTGCGACGAGCATCTCTGCACGCCCCCCAAGAGGAGCTAAGGCTGCCACAGCACGCGTGTGCAAACCCCTAGCGTATTCCTGTGCACCGGTTAAGCCAAGCAAAGATACAAAAGTAGGCTTATTTGCCGCGGCGTCTTTGCCAGGCGTCTTTCCCAGCGTCTTCTGATCTGCAGAAACGTCTAAGACATCGTCCGCTACCTGAAAGGCCAGTCCGATCAGTGCCGCATACTGCGACAGGGCCGCCGCAGTCGCAGTATCTGGCCTGCCACAGGCAGCGCCCATCTCAACCGACGCTGAAATCAGCGCCCCAGTCTTCAAGGCATGCATGGATTCCAGATCGGCCTGGGACATCGTCTGTCCCACTGCTGCGATATCCACCGCCTGCCCCCCTGCCATGCCAGCAAGTCCCGTCGCTCGAGAGAGCTGACGCACTAGCTGCACAACGTTATCCGCCGGGGCAGGAATATCAGCGATGAGCTCAAAACCCAGCGTCTGCAGCGCATCCCCAACAAGCAGGGCCTGCGCCTGACCGTACTTCACGTGCACCGTTGGAAGCCCCCTGCGCAGCGCATCGTCATCCATACACGGCATGTCATCGTGCACAAGGGAGAATGCGTGGATACATTCAATCGCAGCCCCAACGGCATTCAGCCAAGCTCTGGGTGCGCCAACCGCCTCCCCTGCGGCAACCGTCAGCAGGGCCCTTATTCGCTTCCCGCCCCCTAATAGCCCATAGGCCATGGCCTCATGCAGAACCCGATCCCCTCGGCTGTCAGCGGCCTGAGGCTGTCGATGGGCCAGGGCCTCACGAAGAAAGGCCTCTATCTCACCCCTTGTCTGCTCCGACCAGGCCGAAAACTGCACCGGCTAGTCCTTAATCTGAGAGATAAGACCCGCGCGGTCCACGCGCGTCTCCTGACCAGACTCGATCAGCTCGATCTCGGTCTGTACCTGGTTCAAGATCCCCTGGGCATGACGCATGAGCGCCGAGCCCCGATGAAAGGCCGCCAACGAGTCTGCCAAGGGAAGATCCCCGCCCTCGAGCCGCTTCACCGTGCCCTCGAGTTCAGCCATAGCCTGCTCAAAAGACAGGTCCGCAATTTCGCCCTGTGGCGCGGGCAAGCCCTCGGGGACTGCTGGGGCGGCTTTGGCCTTGCTTTTTACATTCATGTCCACATTTTAATTGAAAAGAATCAAGAACTTAGATTCCGGCGAGGGTATACTCCCCCTTCGCAAATTCGGGGGGTCTTCGATGTCGGATGTCGGAAGCTTTTCTCGGCTGGCGCCAAGCGCCGCACAACTTCCAGTTCAAGCCTATTTTGACGAGTCGATTTATCGTCAAGAGCGAGCCACGATCTTTCAGTATGGTCCGGGCTACGTTGGCCATGACGCCATGGTGCCCGAGACTGGCGACTTCTACACCCTTGGTCACGAGGACCACGGGCGAGTGCTCGTTCGTCAGAACGGTGAAGTACAGCTTCTCTCCAACATCTGCCGCCATCGTCAGGCTGTCATGCTCGAAGGTCATGGCCATACCGAATCGATCGTCTGTCCACTTCACCGCTGGACCTATGACCTGTCTGGCGCATTGATTGGTGCGCCTCACTTCGCCTCGGACCCCTGCCGTCATCTCAAGCGATATCCCTTGTCGCGTTGGAATGGCCTGTTATTTGAAGGCAACCAGTCGATTGTGCAGGAGCTATCAACGACACCCTTCATGGCGCAACTGGATTTCACCGGGTATCAGCTCGCCAAGATTCAAAGTCACGACTGCAACTACAACTGGAAAAGCTTCATCGAGGTCTACATGGACGACTATCACGTCGTGCCTTTCCATCCCGGTCTTGGCCAGTTTGTTGACTGCAGCAATCTCAGCTGGCACTACGGAGAACACTACTCGGTGCAGGCAGTAGGTATCACCGATCTGAGCAAGCCCAGCACACCCATCTACCGACGTTGGCACGAGGAAGTATTACGGTTGCATCCAGAAGGCTTGCCACAGTTCGGCGCGATCTGGATGACGATCTATCCCAACATCATGGTCGAGTGGTACCCCAAGGTATTGGTCGTGAGCACACTGCATCCTCTCGGGCCGCAGAAGACACGCAATATTGTGGAGTTCTACTATCCCGAGGAGATCGCCCTCTTCGAACCCGACTACATGGAAGCGCATCAGGCCGCGTACAACGAGACTGTCGTGGAAGATGATGAGATTGCAGAACGAATGGACCGTGGTCGCCTTGCACTGATGCGTCGCGGTGAGAATGAAACCGGACCGTATCAGTCACCCATGGAAGATGGCATGCTGCGTTTCCATGAATATCTTCGCAAACAGGTGAACTATTAATCCGATTATTGCTGTTTCGGAACTGGTCAGCATTCAAGAACCGGTTCTGCTGGTCGACTGTCGCCAAGACCTGATGTCTCCAGGCGCCGGCGCACGGGCGTATGCCGAAGGGCATCTGCCAGGCGCCGCCTACCTTGATCTTGATCGCGATCTTTCCGCTGAGAAGACAGGAACTAACGGTCGTCACCCACTGCCAAAGCCGGAGGAATTTGCGGCAGTGCTCGCATCGCTTGGCGCTACGGAGAAGACCCTCATCATTGGTTACGATGCCTCGGCAGGGGTCTACGCCTCCCGTCTGTGGTGGATGTGCCGATGGATTGGACACCTTAACTGCGGTGTTCTTGATGGCGGGTTACAGGCCTGGGAAGCAGCAGAGGGTCCTCTTTCCACCGAGCCATTTCAGGCGACATCACCAGGCCGCATCAGCATTCGGCCATCGCTTGCCCCGCTCTGGACGACAGATCTTGTTGAAGCCTGGGTCGCCTCGGGGTCTGATCAAGAGATCGCCACGCTTCTCGATGCACGCGCACCGACCCGTTTCCGCGGCGATGAGGAGCCCTTTGACCCAGTCGCCGGGCATATTCCTGGCGCCTTCAATCGGGTATTCACAGAAAACTTAGACGCGAAAGGCTGCTTTAAGCCCGCCTCTGCTCTGCGTGAAGAATATCTGCGCGTCATCGGTGAACTCGATCCTATGACCGTGGTTCATGCCTGCGGCTCAGGCGTCACCGCCTGTCACAACTTACTGGCGATGGAAGTCGCTGGTCTTCCCGGTAGCGCCCTCTACGCCGGTTCCTGGAGTGAGTGGTGCAGTAACCCTTCACGGCCTGTCGCAACGGGCGACGCTTAACCCTTTTACCCTTGACGTGACGATGATCTTGCTCGACAACTTTTCGCTCCGCGGTCGTCCATTAACCTTAGCGGTCCTGGTTGCGGCGGCGACGCTCTTGGCCAGTGTGCCTTCCGTCATGGCGCAGGAGATCACGCTTCGCATCCACCACTTTCTTCCGGCAGGTGGCATTCAGCAGACCAAGATGCTCCAGCCCTGGTGTGACCAGATTGGAAAGCAGTCCAATGGTCGTCTGAAATGTCAGATCTTTCCAAGCATGCAGCTCGGGGGGACGCCTGCGCAACTGATTGATCAGGCACGGGATGGCGTCGTCGATGCAGTCTTCATTCTGCCGGGTTACACCGCGGGTCGGTTTCCTGCGATGGAGGTCTTTGAGCTGCCCTTCATGAATCGTAGCGCCGAATCGGCATCGAAGGCAGCGTGGGAGTTCTATCTAAAACATGGGCAGAAAGAATGGGCTGGGTTAAAGCCCCTTGCCTTCGCCACACACGACAATGGATTCATCCACACACGCGACAAACCGATTCGTCAGATTTCGGATCTCAAGGGCATGCGCATGCGCGCGCCGACGCGGTTAACGAATAAGTTACTGGCCTCGCTAGGCGCATCCCCAGTGGGCATGCCGGTAAACTCAGTCGGCGATGCGATCAACAAAGGTGTGATCGACGGCTTCATGCTCCCCTGGGAGGTCATGCCAGGGTTAAAGCTCCACGAGATGGTCCGCTTCCACACCGAGACCCCGGCCGATCGGCCTGCTCTCTACACCGCCGTCTTTGTGTTTGCGATGAATCAGAAGCGATATGAGTCGCTGCCTGCTGACCTACGCCAGATCGTTGACCAGGCAAGCGGTCTTGGGCTTTCCGGCCTGATGGGACGCGTCTGGGATGAGAGCCAAAACGAGGGGCGCGCGCCCGCTATCAGTCGAGGCAACACGATTATCCGACTCAGTCAGACAGAGACCGACAAGATGCAGACACTGTCTGCAGCGCTCGCACAAGAGTGGGTCGCCCAGATGAACAAGGCAGGCGCAAACGGCCAACAAATGCTCGACGACGCCCGCCAGCTGATTCGTCGTCATGATCAGACCCGCACTCGAAAAGGCCAGTAATCGTCTTGCATTGATCGGCGGGCTATCGCTGATCATGATGGCCCTGATCACCGTGATCAGTATTCTGGGCCGGACGTTACTGGATCGCCCAATCCCCGGTGATATCGAACTGGCGCAGCTGATGACTGCGTTTGCGATCAGCAGCTTTCTGCCGTGGTGCCAGCATCAAAAGGCCCATGTCTTCGTTGATTTTTTTACGGCACGGTCAAGCCCAGCAGTACAACAAGGCCTACAACGGCTGGGCCTGCTCCTGCTGGCATCTCTCTTCGGCGTACTGGCCTGGAGGACCATGGAGGCGGCAGGCAGTGCGCTTCAGACCTCAGAGACCACGATGCTCCTTGGCATCCCGATCTGGGTGCAAAGCCTCGTCTTGATTCCTGGTTTTCTGCTGGCCGCCCTCGTGGCGATTACCCAGGCCCTTGAGCGACCACTCAAGAGTAGGCACACCTGATGACGCCCACCCTCATCGCCCTGATGATGCTAGGCGCCATGCTGATGATGATGGCCCTTCGTCTGCCGATTGCGGCTGCGATGGCCATTCCTGGAGCGATCGGATTCGGGCTGATTGCGGGGCTCGATCCCTTACTTAATGCCCTCAAAGGAACGACGGTTGCAAGGCTATCGGTCTATGAACTGTCGATCATTCCGCTATTTCTACTGATGGGACAGATCGCAGTAAAAAGCGGACTTTCGCACGCATTGTTTAAAGCAGCAGCGGCGTGGATTGGACATCTCCGCGGCGGGCTTGCAATGGCCTCGATTCTGGCCTCGGCAGTGTTTGGATCGATTTGTGGATCCTCCGTCGCAACCGCTGCAACGATCACACAGGTCGCCTACCCCGAGATGCGAACCCACGGTTATCCTGACCGCCTGTCGACTGCGACGCTTGCCGCGGGGGGAACGCTGGGCATTCTGATTCCGCCATCGGTACCCTTAGTCATCTATGCGATCTTGGCGCAGCAAAATATCGCGACGCTCTATCTCGCGTCCATGATTCCCGCACTGCTCGCCGTCATCGGGTACCTGGTGGTGCTGCGTTTTTCACGTCAGAGTGCCAACCAGGATCAGCAGCGGGCATCAGACGAGGCCCGCAGACAAGCCTTACGAGACGTCTGGCCAATCGGCGTCATCTTCGTTGCCGTCTTTGGTGGGATCTATGCAGGCATCTTTACCCCTACCGAGGCAGCAGCCGTGGGCACTGTGCTGGTGGCGTTACTCGGCGCGGCGCGAAAAGGGCTCTCCATCGATGCGATTCGCGACTCGATTCTGGCCACCGCAGAGACCACGGCCATGATCTTCGTCATTTTCATTGGCGCAGACCTGATGAATGCCGGACTCGCCCTCACCCAGATGCCGATGGCCCTAGCAGGATGGGTCACATCACTCGCGATTCCGCCGCTCGCCATTCTGATTGCTGTCTTGTTGCTTCTTCTGATTCTGTGTTCGGTCATGGATGAGTTATCGATGATGATTCTGACGATTCCCATCCTGCTGCCAACAATCCTAGGTCTTGACCTCTGGGGGTTGGGCAGTCAAGACAAGGCCATTTGGTTCGGCATTCTGGTGCTCTCAGTGGTCCAGTTCGGCCTGGTCGCGCCACCCGTTGGACTCAACGTGATTCTCGTCAATGGGCTCGTGAAAGGCGTCCCCATTCAAGAGACCTATGCGGGCGTCTTTCCATTCATTGCCACAGATTTTCTCCGCATCGTGCTGCTCATCATGGCGCCTGCGATCCCATTGGCGCTTCTTTAACGCCCCCTAAGGCCGAAAAGAATGTACGCGCATTAATCTGACAAAACGCAAGAATACGACCCCAGTCAGCGCGATAAAATCAGAACAGTCTTTTCCTCAAAGGAGTGTCTATGCGGTTTCTGTCAGTCATTAGGGGCGTCAGCCAAGCGACCTTCGCGCTCGCCATCAGCATCACCGGAGTCTCCCAGAACACTGCCATGGCGCAATCCACAGAGTTCAAAAAAGGTGCATTAACGATCATCGCGCCGACCGCAACGCCAACCGCTCCAGGGCAGCCCCACGGCGCAGTATTTATCCAGTCAATTCGGAATGCAGGCGCCCAAGGGGATAAGCTGATCGGAGCGCGTGCGGATGTCTCGAAAACCATGGAAGTGCATCGCATGACCATGGAGAACAACATCATGAAAATGCGTGAGATTCCTGCGATTGAGATTCCCGCCAATGGAGAAGTCTCGCTTGCGAAGGGGAGCCGGCAGGGCTATCACCTGATGCTGATGAACCTGAAGCAGCCTTTAAAAGCAGGGGATCAATTCCCGGTCACTCTCATCTTCAAACAGGCTGGCGAGCAGCAGGTCACGATCACCGTCGAGCTGCCGAAGGCCGCCTCAGGGCACGGCATGCACCGCCACTGAGCAACCTTTGGCAATACTTCGAGACGGACTGAGTAGCCTAGACCACCGTCAGCGAAATCGATCCTACCCGGTCTGCCGAGGCGGTCATCTGATCGCCAGGCACGACTGGGCCCACGCCAGATGGCGTTCCGGTAAAAATCAGATCGCCGGGTTTGATCTCCCAGGCCATCGACAGGTGCGAAATCACTTCTGGAATATTCCAGATCAGATCCTTAAGATCGCCCGACTGACGTGTCTCACCGTTCACATCAAGTCGAATCCCACCCGCATTTAAAAGTCCAGTCGACTCAACCGGAACCAGCGGCCCAATCGGTGCGCCGTGGTCAAACCCCTTGCCGATGCACCAGGGCTTTGATTCTTTTTTCATGACCGACTGCAGGTCGCGTCGTGTCATATCCAGACCAATTGCATAGCCCCAGATATGCTGAGACGCCTGCTCAGGAGGAATCGCCTTGCCACCCTTGCCGATTGCCACCACCAGCTCGACCTCATGATGAAGATCTTTGGTCAATGACGGATAAGGCCACTGACGGTTCTCCCCTGGCGCAATTGAAAACAGAGCATCCGCAGGTTTCAAAAAGAAAAACGGTGGTTCGCGGCCAGAATGGCCCATCTCTTTTGCATGATCCGCATAATTACGTCCAACGCAATAGACGCGTCGCACAGGAAACCGGACCCCACTGCCAAGGATCGGCAGGCTGACCGGTTCAACCGAGGGAATTGTCTGCATGTCTAATATTCCGATGAGTACCCCACCGGTGGCGGTGGCGCAAAGTTTTCAAAACGGGTGTATTGGCCTAAGAAGGTGAGACGCACGGTGCCGATCGGACCGTTTCGCTGCTTGGCAATGATGATCTCTGCTACGCCTTTGTCCGGTGTGTCGGGGCGATAGACCTCGTCACGGTAGATAAACAAGATCACGTCAGCGTCTTGTTCAATTGCGCCTGATTCACGAAGATCGCTCATCACAGGACGTTTGTCGGTGCGCTGCTCAACCGTTCGGTTGAGCTGCGATAAGGCCACCACTGGACATCCCAGTTCTTTCGCGAGTCCCTTTAACGACCGCGTGATCTCGGAGATCTCCGTGGTGCGATTTTCGCCCGAGCTCGATGCGCTCATCAGCTGCAGATAGTCCACCACGATAAGCCCCAGCGTTCCGTACTGCCGGGCAAGACGTCGTGCCCGCGAGCGAAGCTCAAGGGGATTTAACCCAGGGGTCTCATCGATATGAATGCGCGCCTCTTTCATGCGCCCCATGGCCTGCGTCAGACGATTCCAGTCGTCCTCGGTCAGGCGCCCCGTTCGCACACGCTGGGCATCCAGTTTTCCAACAGAACAGAGCACGCGCATGGCCAACTGCTCGGCACCCATCTCCATACTGAACACTGCAACAGGGGCCCCTTCGGCAATCGCCACATGTTCCGCAATATTGAGCGCCAACGAGGTCTTTCCCATACTGGGTCGACCGGCCACGATCAGAAGATCTCCGGGATGCATTCCCGCCGTCTTCTGATCAAGGTCCACGAATCCAGAGGGCATACCCGTAACATCGGAGGGGTTCGGGTTTTGATACAGGTCATCGACCTTCTCCACCACGCGCGCAAGCACCGTGTGAAAGTCCTGAAATCCTGTCGATGACCGTGAGCCCTGCTCCCCGATCTGAAAGATTCGGCTTTCCGCCTCGTCCAAGATCTGCCGGGTCTCTTTTCCAGCGGGATTTAAGGCCTCTGTCGCGATCTGATCACTGGCCGACACAAGAAACCGCAAGATCGCACGGTCGCGCACGATCTCTGCATAGCGTCGAATGTTTGCCGCTGACGGCGTCTCATTTGCAAGCGTATTGAGATAGGCAATTCCACCCACCTCCTCTGCACGACCGAGACTCTGTAAGGACTCAAAGACGGTGACAACGTCCGCCGGCTTGGCCGCATCAATGAGACGAGAAATAGATTCGAAGATCAGCCGATGGTCGGCCCGGTAAAAGTCATCTGGCCGAATGAGATCGCCGATACGATCCCATGCCGTGTTATCAAGCAAAAGGCCCCCTAAAACGGAGGCCTCAGCTTCAATGGAATGCGGCGGGACTCGCAGCGCGAGAGTCTGAGAGTCCCCCCGGGAATCCATAGCCCGCGACAAGCCTTCCCGCGATTAAGCGGTCTCGCCGATCACGCGAACGGTGATATCGACCACCACGTCCGTATGCGGAGCCACCTGAACAGCATGATCACCCACCATCTTCAGGGGACCATTGGGCAGGCGGACACAGGCCTTGGGCACTTCCAGCGACTTCGTCTTGAGTGCCTCAGCGATATCAAAGTTAGTCACAGAGCCAAACAAACGACCATCCACACCAGCCTTCTGGCTGACTTCGAGCACCAGACCTGACATTTTCTGACCCAGTGCCTGCGCTGCGGCAAGCTTTTCAGCCTGTGCCTTTTCCAGCTCTGCGCGACGCGCCTGGAAATCAGCAATCGCCTGCTCCGTGGCGCGACGTGCCATGCCTTGGGGAATCAGAAAGTTACGGGCGAAGCCGTCTTTCACACGCACTACATCGCCAAGCTGACCCAGATTGACGACTTTTTCGAGAAGAATCACTTGCATATTCAGTCCTTAAGAAATGGGTTCTCAGCGATTAATGATTGTCGGTAAAGGCGATGAGCGCCAGGAACCGAGCGCGCTTGATCGCGGTCGTGAGTTGACGCTGATAACGGGCATTAGTCCCGGTGATCCGCGCGGGAATGATCTTGCCGGTTTCAGTCACGAAATCACGAAGCGTATCGATGTCTTTGTAATCGATCTGCTCAACGCCTTCTGCAGTGAATCGGCAAACGCGCTTGCGTTTAAACAGCGCGGACTGCGCAGGACGACGGGGACGCTTGTTCTTGTCAAATTTCTTGTTGAAGGCCATCTTTTTACTCCAATTCAAATTTTGTTAAATGCAAATTTAATCGCTTGCTCTGCTGACGGGCCGGGGCGAGAAATCCTTCACACCGAAGGGTCGCTCCAAGCGGGACTAGTTCCAGTTGCTCTGCAATCGTTCCGATCGCTTTGACACTCATGAACAGCTCAATCGTTCTGGAAAGACCTGCCTCCTGAACTGCTGACTGATGCTGCACAAGCATCTCGACAACTGGCAGACCTGCTGGGGTGTATCGCTTTGCTTTTCTCTCAACAACTACTGCCGAGAGCTGCAGCTGATTCACCCGAGCCGTCCGGTCGAGTCAGCGCCTTAGGCTGCCGCAGGAATATCTGCTGCCGCTTTTCGAGCCTCTTCCCGCTGGATCACTTTGATCATGGGCGACGAACCGGTCTCGGCCTTTTTCATCGCAACGACCAGGTGACGCAAGACCGCATCGTTGAAGCGGAATGCATGGTCCAGCTCGTCCATTTCGGACTGGCCGCACTCGATGTTCATCAGCACGTAGTGGGCTTTGGCAACTTTCTGAATTGGGTAAGCCAGTTGACGGCGACCCCAGTCTTCCATCCGGTGAACCTTGCCCCCTTTGGCGGTGACAATGGCGCTGTAGCGCTCAACCATGGCGGGCACCTGCTCGCTCTGGTCTGGATGGACAATAAAAACAATCTCGTAATGACGCACGATTTCTCCTTGTGGGTAACGCCACCTCTTGTCTAAATGTTAGCGCCCGCTAACAAAAGAGTGTGGCAAGGGACCCGATATTCTAGCAAAAACCCCAGTAATTCACCAGCTTTCACGATCGAGAGCGCCAGCTCTGCGGGGCTTCGGACGAGGGCCGGCGCTAGACCACCGGGGTTTTTAACGGCAGACCCTGAACATGGGCCATCAGGTTGTCGACGGCAAGCTGCATCATGGCGCGCCGTGTGGCGGATGAGGAGCTGGCGATGTGGGGGGTGATGACAACATTCTCAAAAGCCAAAAAAGCAGGATCAAACCGTGGCTCATTCTCAAAGACGTCCAGCCCCGCCGCCGCAATGGTCTTATGTCGAAGCGCAGCGAGCAGCGCCTGATCATCAACAACACCTCCGCGGGCGATATTGATTAAGACTGAAGACGGCTTCATCAACGAGAGCGCATTGGCATCGATCAGGTGATGGGTCTCTTGGTTATACGGCACAACGACCATCACAAAATCAGACTCCTTTAAGAGCTGTTCACGCGTTACCCAGTGCGCGCCACTCTCCTCTTTACTCTTCGACCGGTTGTGATAAACGACGCGCATCGAGAACCCCTGCGCCCGCCGTGCAATCGCGGACCCAATACGGCCCATGCCAAGAATGCCTAAGGTCGCGTGATGGAGATCTCGGCCCGCAAACTGGTCAAACGCCCAGCCTGTCCACTGCCCTGCGCGCGCATAGCGCTCGGACTCAGGGATCCGTCGTGCAGTCGCCATCATGAGCGCAAAGCCAAAGTCTGCCGTTGTCTCGGTCAGCACATCTGGGGTGTTTGTGAGTCGAATACCGCGTTCACGACAGGCGTTGGCATCGATGTTGTTATGGCCGACTGCCCCAGTCGCAATCAGCTTGAGTCGACTCGCTGCTGCAATGACCGACGCATCAACCTTATCGGCAACCGAGCACAACAGATAGTCTGCCTGCGCGACATGTCTTCGCATGGTCTCAAGGTCCCACGGCTGATCCGTGGCCTGATTATCCGCTGTAACCTCAAAGGCCGATGCCAGCTGCGCGAAGACATCATCGTAGAGTCGTCTGGTCACGACCAAGGTGGGTTTTGCCATGATGCTCAGAGCCCCTCAAGGATCAATAAGTGCACGCGATAGGGACCATGCGCCCCCAGGACGATAGTCTGCTCGATATCTCCCGTCCGAGATGGACCGGAGACAAAATTCAATGCTCGTGGTGGCTCGCCCCGCTCGTGCCGAAGCAAGGCAAAGACATCTTCCATGTGCGCAACAATGCGAGACTTTGGCACCACTGCAATATGGGTCTCAGGAAGTAACGCCATCGATGCGGGCGATGCGGCGCCCGAGACCAGTGCCAACGTACCGGTCTCAGCGATCGCGGCAAAACATCCCGTAATCCCAACCATGTCCGGTGCTGGCTCATCACGAACAGGAGCGCGGGCCTCGACTTCGAGCCCCACGGCCTTCCAGTCAAGCTGCGCAAACGACGGCCAGATCACGGCCCGCTGGCCAAGTCCGCGGGACTGCAGATAATCCGCGGCGGCAGCAGGGACTTCATCCAATGAAGCGAGACGGGCGATGGTCGACTGCAGTCGCTCTGACTGATGAACAAACCGAGCCAATAGGTCATCACCAACCGGCGGCTTGGGACCTGACGGCTTTTGCGCAACATAGTTATAGTTAAGCTCTTCTTCGCGGTCTTTTGCCTGATCAGGGCGACCTTGAGCAGCGCGAATTCGCGACAGAATACGAGTCCGAGCGTCCTGTGTATCCAGCGGATCTTGTGGGGGCTGCGTCGACATCAGAATCACATCCTCTTGACAATTAGCAAGGGTAAACCCAGGGCAAATTTAGTTAGAATGCCGAGTGTAGCGCTCCTTAAGGAGCCATTAAAGTCATTCCAGAAAGACTGCCAAGATCATGACCCATATTGTCACCGAGGCCTGTATCAAGTGTCGCTACACCGACTGTGTGGATGTCTGCCCAGTCGACTGCTTTCGCAAAGGCCCCAACTTCCTCGTGATTGATCCGGATGAGTGCATCGACTGCGCAGTCTGCATCCCCGAGTGCCCGGTCAACGCCATCTATGCAGAAGAAGACGTCCCCGACGATCAACGGGATTTCATTGCAATCAACGCAGACCTTTCCAGAAACTGGCCCACCATCACTCGGATGGAAGCGCACTTTGAAGACGCAGACAAATGGGCCGAGGTGAAAGATAAGCGCGGACTCTTAGAGCGGTGACCGCAACACCCGAGGAGAAATCGACTCGGGAATCCATTACCTGGATTCACCGCTGGACCCCTCACCTGTTCTCATTTCGTACGACCCGACCCGCGGCCTTTCGATTTACGGCAGGTCAGTTTGCGCGACTCGGTGTTGAAAAATCAGACGGCTCGATCGTCTGGCGCGCCTACTCGATGGTCTCCGGCCCCTTTGACGAAACCCTTGAGTTCTACTCCATTGTCGTTCCAGACGGTGAATTCACCAGCGAGCTCTCCCGGCTAAAGATCGGTGACACGCTACTCATCGATAAGCAGAACTACGGATTTCTCACGCTCTCTCGTTTTGCCGGTGGAGAAGATCTCTGGCTGCTGTCGACCGGAACAGGGATTGCCCCATTTCTCTCAATGCTCGCAGACCCGGAGGTCTGGGAACGGTTTCAGACCATCACCCTCGTGCACAGCGTCCGGATCAAAGAAGAGCTCGCCTATCGTGATTGGATTGAGGCGCTTCCCTCGCATGAGGTCTTTGGCGCCTACGCCCACAAGCTCCGTTACATCCCGATCGTTACCCGAGAGACCTGCCCTAGCCTGCTGAATGCGCGGCTGACCGCGCTCATTCCCGATGGCCGACTTGAGGCAGCAGCGAGTCGCAAACTTGACCTAGACAAATCGAGAATCATGCTCTGCGGTAACCCAGAGATGGTGAATGAGACCCGCAGGGCGCTAAAATCGCGTGGTTTTCAGACAAGCCGTCAGTCGAGCCCAGGACAGATCGCTGTTGAGAATTATTGGTAGTTGTCGTTCACCACGACCATCACGCGACCAGGAGAATCACTTGCTCTATCAGCTGCATGAGTTCCAACGCTCGATTCTTCACCCCATCAGTCGAATTGCCGACATGTCGGCGCAGGCCTACCTCAACCCCTACAGTCCGTTGTCTTACCTGCCATTTTCGAAACGGATGGCAGCCACCTTTGACCTTGTACATCGGATCGGCAAGGAATATCAGAAGCCCAGCTTCGGTCTCAACGAAACCATGATTGACGGCCAGAGCGTAGCCATCGTAGAAAAAACGGTGATGACAAAACCGTTCTGCAAACTGCTGCACTTCGAGCGCCAGTTTAATCCTGACGCGCCCAAGCGGAATGACCCGAAAATCATGCTGGTGGCACCACTGTCTGGCCACCACTCCACGCTCCTTCGCGACACTGTGCGCACGCTACTGCCCGATCACGAAGTGTTCATCACCGACTGGATCGATGCGCGGATGGTCTCCCTCAATCTAGGCCCCTTTCACCTAGACGACTACGTTGATTACGTTCGAGAGTTCATCACAGTGTTAAGTCCAGACCTGCATGTCATGTCTGTCTGCCAGCCAACGGTTCCCGTTCTAGCAGCTGTATCGCTGATGGCGTCTGAGGGCTGCCCCGAGGCGCCAAGAACCATCATCATGATGGGCGGCCCGATCGATACCCGGAAAAGCCCGACGTCAGTGAACGACCTGGCGACTGAGAAGCCCTATGAATGGTTTGTCAATCATGTGATCTATACGGTGCCTCATAAGTACCCTGGATATCTGCGTCGCGTCTATCCCGGCTTTCTGCAGCACGCTGGGTTTGTCGCGATGAATCCGGATCGTCATCTGACATCGCACTATGACTACTATCTGCAGCTCATTAAAGGCGATGGCGAGAGCGCCGAGAATCATCGTGCGTTTTATGACGAATACAACGCCGTACTCGACCTGGCAGCCGAGTTCTATCTCGATACGATCAAAACCGTTTTCCAGGAACATGCTCTGCCCAAAGGCACCTGGCTTGTCCGCGGCGAGCCCGTTCGTCCGCAAGACATCACCCGGACTGCGCTCTTAACCGTCGAAGGCGAGCTCGACGACATCTCGGGCCCCGGCCAGACCCAGGCCGCGCATGACCTCTGCACGGGTATTCCCGCCAACCGTCAGGAAGACCTCGTGGTTCCTCAGGCGGGTCACTACGGCATTTTCAGTGGACGTCGCTGGCGTGAACAGGTCGCCCCAAAAATTCGCGAATTTATCCGACGCCATTGATGCGGTTTTACCGCAGACCCAATGCACGCGTTGCGGCTATCCCGCCTGTCGACCGTATGCAGAGGCAATCGCTCACGGTGAAGCAGCAATTAACCAATGTCCGCCAGGCGGTGCGCAGGGCATAGCACTTCTCGCCGAACTGACAGGCCAGCCCATTATTCCCTTGAACCCCGATCATGGGACCGAAGGGCCAGTAAGGATCGCGGTCATTGATGAGGCCCGATGCATCGGGTGCACCGTCTGTATCAAAGCCTGCCCAGTAGATGCCATCGTCGGGGGATTCAAACAGATGCACACGATTCTTGCCGACGACTGCACCGGCTGTGAGCTCTGCATAACACCATGCCCTGTCGACTGCATCGACATGGTGACGCCCACCCACAATCGTCTCTGGACGCAGCAGGATGCCGATCTGTCACGGACTCGCTATGAGGCACGGCAGGCACGACTGCAAAAAGAAGCAGACATCGCGCGTACACCGAAAGTGACGACGACTGCACTTGATGACATTCTGGCACGTGCAAAGGCTCGGGCGATCGCCCGTACGGGCAGATCAGCCGATGCCACACGTATCAATGACGACGCTTTGGACCCGGATAAATCATGAACCCCGATAAGCGTCACGCGATCTTTTCGCGGCTCGCAGCGATCAATCCCAATCCCACGACCGAACTAGAGTTCAGCTCTCCTTTTGAACTGCTCGCCGCCGTGCTGCTCTCGGCACAGGCGACTGATGTGTCCGTCAATGCAGCAACCCGACGTCTTTTCCCCAAAGCGAATACGCCGCAGGCGATCGTGACATTAGGCGTCGCAGGACTTGAACCCTACATTCGTACGATTGGTCTTTATCGCACCAAAGCAAAGCACCTGGTAGAGACGGCAGCCATTTTGCTGCGCGATCATGGGGGTCAGGTCCCCGAGAGTCGTGAGGCACTTGAGGCGCTTCCCGGTGTTGGTCGAAAGACAGCCAATGTGGTGCTCAACACCGCCTTCGGCTGGGAAACAGTCGCAGTCGATACCCACATCTTTCGCGTCTCTAACCGGACAAAAATCTCTCCCGGTAAAACGGTCACTGAGGTCGAGACACGGCTCGAGCGGCTCGTGCCCAAAGACTTCAAACGCAATGCGCATCACTGGCTGATTCTGCACGGCCGCTACATCTGTAAGGCACGACGCCCGGAATGCTGGCGCTGCCCGATTCACGACCTCTGCGAATTTAGACCGAAAACGCTGCCGCCTGATTAGACGGCTGCAGGTTTTCTCGGGCCCGAGCGACTCAGGAAACCAAGCAGATCAAGTCCAGCGGGCGACATTCTCTTCAGATCACCGTGACAGATCGACAACGATCGCGCAGTCTCAACACCCTCGATTGTGAGGATCTTCAGCCCCAGCAACTGACTAAAACGACGCGCCACAATTTCTGGCAACACTGTCACCCCAAGCCCTGCGGCGACCAGCTGAGAAATCGCATCAAAGCCCTTCACCTGTACCCGAATCCTGGGGTGCACGCCTTGGGCATGGGCCATATTCGCCAGCCACTCCTGAATCGACCCTCCTTCTTGCAGCAGGATCAGATCTTCAGAGAGAAGCCGCGCCAGGGTAATGGATGTGGTGCGTTTCCAGACCGCTTGATTCGGCACCATCGCCACGAGCGTGTCTTCGTGATACGGCAGAAGCGAGAGATCCTCTCGGAGCAGCATGCCCGCAAAAACACCAATCTCCGCCTCGCCCTCTGCCACCAGCGCCTGGATATCGCGGCTCGTGTGCTCGGAAAGATCAATACGAACTCTCGGGTGGGTCTTCAGAAATTCGGTGAGGTCCTGCGGGAGCACGGTCGCAATCGAACTGGCATTCGCCACAATTCGAACATGCCCCGTAATTCCCGCGGCGAAGTCTCCGACTTCGAAAACCATCTGCGCAAGTTCTCGATCAATCGATCGGGCATGGTGGAGCACTGCACTACCCGCCTCCGTAAACCGCACCCCACGTGCATGACGCACCATCAACGGTACACCGAACCGCGCCTCTAACTCTCGAAGCCGCGTACTTGCCGCGCCGAGCGCCAGATTCTGCTGAGCAGCTGCCTTCGTAATCGACCCCGTCTGTGCAACCGCCAGCAATAGCTTTAAGGTAACGAAGTCAATCCGGTGCGGCTGGGTCATCGCGATGCCCGTTGTTCAATCATTTCAATGTAGGCCGCGCCATCAATCGGAAGCCCCGAGCGCTGGGACTGCCATAGCACCTGGCCCAGGCACTCCATGACTTCGTGCATGGCCTCATGCCGGTCATCAAGTCGCTGAGATAACCGCGCAAATGCCTCGCGAATACCAGGCGGCTGGTCAATCGAAATCTGCTCTTCAATCGAGAGGTGCATCGATAAGTGTAAAAAAGGATTCGTGCGACCTGCCTCGACAATGTAGTCGCGGGCAATGGCCGCCTCCACATCCATGAGCTCCTGCTGATATTCCGGATGCTGCTCGATCCAGTCGACCGCAATCATTTCAATCGGCGATAGCGGCACCTGGCCTCTGGCCTTGGCCCAGGCCTCGCAAAAAAACCGACGAACGTCTTCCTGGCTGGGAGTAAACATGCCGCCCGCCCCTTATAGCCCAGGAACTCCAAACACCAGCATCCACAGACCCAGCACCGCGAACAGGCCCGCCGCCGTCATTCGAATCAACTTGATCGGAATCCGCTTTAACAGGTGCTCGCCGAGCCAGATCGCCGGCGCGTTCGCCAAGACCATTCCCAGAGTGCTGCCAAGAATCACCTGCACTGGAAAGTCGGCATGTTTCGCAGCCAAGAGCGCGGTGGCAACCTGCGTCTTATCGCCAATCTCGGCGATAAAAAACGCAATCACCGTCGCGATAAACGCAGTCTCCCAGAGCTTGATTCCGTCCTCATCCAACTTATCGGGGACCAACGCCCAGGCGGCAAGCGCTAGAAATGAGCCGCCCAACACCCAACGCAGGATCTCGGGCGTGAGCCATTGCGACCCAAAGACACCGAGTGCCACCGCAAAAGCATGATTGGCAAGGGTGGCCACAACAATCCCGGCCAGAATCGGCAAGGCCTTGGGAAACCGGGCAGCAAGGACAAGGGTCAGTAACTGGGTTTTATCGCCAATCTCACCGATCGCCACGGCACCTGTTGCCGTCAGAAAAGGGTCAATGTTCATGTCGGGACTTTACCGGACCCGATAAACCTTCGCAAACCACGAAGGGTTGGCCCAAAATCACGCATTCTCAGGGAGATTCGATTCCCGTATCGTGCAATAGATACCAAATGGCACCAATCAGGGAGAGAAGGTATGTCGCAGCCGACAACATCAGCAGGGCGTCGTTTCCGCGAGGCACTTGCACAAGAAAAACCACTACAGATCATCGGCGCGATCAATGCAAACCATGCACTGC
>JACCDS012162226.1_pt1 | contig 95464 bp, 82 predicted proteins | sample 7446441 | NCBI WGS metagenome assembly JACCDS01 (sample SAMN15323445, study PRJNA562643) | freshwater metagenome | isolation source: river surface water | place: USA:Blue River Watershed | collected 2017-08-17
CTCCAGGTGCCAGCCTGACCCTGACAACACCTTTTAAGGTCAAAATTCCTTCAGGATCAATTTCAAGATTAGGTCATATTGGTCAGTCTTATCAAATCACGCAATGGTATCCAAAACCTGCGGTCTATGATCAAAATGGTTGGAACCAAATGCCTTATTTAAATCAAGGGGAATTTTACTCAGAATACGGCAATTTTGATGTGCAAATTACAGTACCTTCTAACTATGTAGTTGGGGCCACAGGCGAATTGCAAACAGCAGCAGAAATTGCTTTTCTCGATGAAAAGGTCAAGCAAAGTGCCAAGAAATTAGAGACTTTATTAGCGAATGACGACAATAAAAAAGCAAGTAACTTCCCGGAATCAGCTACAACTTGGAAAACGATTCGTTATACCCAAGATCGCGTGCATGATTTTGCTTGGTTTGCCGATAAGCGCTTCTTGGTGCTAAAAGGAGAAGTAACCTTACCTCATTCTAAGGAAACCGTAACTACATGGGCCATGTTTACGCCACAAAATGCCAAACTTTGGGCCAACTCTCTAGAATATTTACATGATGGCACCTACTATTATTCTTTATGGAATGGAGATTACCCATACAAGCACGTAACTGCCATTGACGGAACTATTAGTGCTGGCGGAGGCATGGAATACCCTATGATTACAGTTATCGGGAATGCTAGCAGCAAAGAAGAATTAGAGGTTGTGATTGTACACGAGGTTGGACACAACTGGTTCTACGGAATTTTGGGTTCTAACGAGCGCGTTCATGGTTGGATGGATGAAGGTCTCAACACGCTCAATGAGATGCGTTATGTTCAAACCAAATATCCAGACAACACCCGTTTTTCAGATATGGTAGCAGGTGGTCGTTTTCACCTCAATGACCTCGATCATCATGATTCAGGTGACATCATGTACCGCTCTTTAGCAAGTTTTGGCCTTGACCAACCACTAGAAATTCATTCAGACGACTTTTCTAGCATGAATTATGGTGCAATTATGTATCAGAAGACAGGAGTTATCTTCTTTTATCTTATGGATTACCTTGGGGCTGAAAAATTTGATGCTGCGATGTCTGCTTATTACCAACAATGGAAATTCAAGCATCCGCAACCTGCTGATCTCAAAAAGACACTTGAAACCAATACGGGCAAAGATCTCAATTGGTTGTTCTATGATTTGATTCAAACAACACGCCACATCGATTACAAAATTGCAAGTGTCAAACCTGTTCTAAAAACAGGAAGTATCGTGAAACTTAAAAATAAAGGGCAAGTAAATGGCCCGATTGAAGTCAATGTTTACGGTGAAAAAGGTCTACTTGAAACAAAATGGGCTGAGCCAACGGAAACAGAACTTCTTATCCAAACACCATATACGGACATCACAAAAGTCGAGATTGACCGCAACAATGACATCCCGGAACTCAACCGCCAAAACAACCTTTGGGTCAAAGATCAGTTGTTCAAGAAAGTAGAACCTTTGCGTTTTGAATTTTTGTTTGGCGATCACGAAAAAGACAAAAGCACAATTTTCTGGACACCAATGATTGGTGGGAATGCCTATGATGGTTTCATGGCGGGCCTTACAGTCCACAACATTGGTTTGGCACCAAAAAAGTTCACTTATTTAGTAAGCCCGATGCTCAGTACTTCAAGACTGCGCCCAGTCGGAATGGCCGAGTTCTCGTATCAAATTTTACCCACAAAGGCATTTGAGCTCATTCGTATCGGAACTTCTGTAAAATCATTTGGTACTGATAAAATCTATAACAATAGTTATTTAGCTGTTTCACCATATTTACATTTTAATCTGGGTTCAAGAACAGTTCGTCATCCGCTGCATCAGGAGATTTTACTTCAAGGTTTATTGCGCAGCAATAACAACGAAACGAGTATAGGAAATCAAGAACAAGGATTCTTTGCGCAATACATGATGAATTATAAAAAGCCCGCTTATCTCCTCAGTTGGACTTCACGCTACGAATTCTTTAAGTCAGGGCAGTCGAGTATCGTTGAACAATCAATTTCCCGCATCTGGACCAACTTGAATCAAACTTTTAACTACCGACTTGGTAAGTTTGATAGAAAGGTTGAATTAAACCTCTTTGGTGGTTATACACTCAATTACACCGATAACTCTGTGATCCCTAGTGACCGCATGTTTTGGTCAATTAATGGTTTGCAAGGTGGGCAAGATTTGTTTTTAGAAGATTACAACTTGGGGCGTTCAGAAACTTCTGGCTTTTGGTCCCAACAACGCATGGATCGCCACGGGCAATTTCATACGGCTAATAGTGCCGGAAGCAATATCAATTGGTTAACTACCGCTTCGGTATATGCGCAATTGCCTATCAAGCCAAATATCTTTGGTGTTTTTGCTGACTTCGGTTTAGCACCAACGAGTGGCATTAACGAAAGTGCGATCGATCATTTTTACAATGCAGGTTTAGCAATCCGAATGGGTAAGGTCTTTGGCATTTATTTCCCATTAGTTTATGGCAACAGCTATTATACGGGGCAGTTATTTACGAATTATGCCCAAAATATTCGTTTTAGTTTACGCATTAATATTGTCAACAGACTCAGTTTACACACCTTACTCAATTCCTAATTCATGTCTGAAAATCGGATTTCTTTCTCCAAATTATTCTGGCCTAGTTTCCTCGCTGTTTTTGTAGCAGGGTTAGTTGGGATGGTCTTTTTCTTTCTGATTCTTGGCGGAATCATTGGCTCTTTCGGAGATTTTAATCCAGAGCCTGTTGCCATACAAGACAAAACTGTTTTACATGTGCGTCTGGAGGGTGTCATTGCCGATAAAAGCAGTCAGTCTATTGATGCAGCGGCATTTAAGGTTGCACGCAGTTCAGGTATCCCAGAACTATTAATTGGCCTCGAGCAAGCAGCCAACGACCGCAAGATTCGCGGTGTGTTTTTAGAAATGAAGAGTCCTGAAATGGGGATGGCTAGCGCCAAGGAACTCAGAGATGCACTTGTAAGGTTTAAACGCAACGGTAAGTTTGTAGTGGCTTACTTATCTGGTGAGCAAATATCTTACACTGATTACTACGTGAGTAGTGTTGCAGATCATCTACTAGGTATGGGGGGCTCAACCTTTCTATGGACAGGCTTACATTCAGAGAGTTTGTTTTTGAAAAATTTACTTGATGAGCTCGAAATTGGGGTTATGGTAGTTCGTGGCAAGGAAAACGATTTTAAAAGTGCTGTTGAGCCTTTTTACCGCTCAGAAATGAGTGACTCAAGTAGAGTTCAAATGTCAGCTTTGCTTCAAGATATGTGGAAGTCAACTAGAAACGATATCGCCGAAAGCCGCAAAGTAGATACGCTCTTACTTGATTCCCTAGCCAATGCATTGGCTGTACGCAAACTACAACATGCCTTCGATAACAAACTGATTGATAAAGTTTTTTACCGTCACGAAGTGCTGGCTTTTCTCAAAAAGAAAGTAGGTCTTGAGCAAAGTGCGGCCTTGCGTCTACAAGCTTTTGGCAAATACATGCGAGAAACTTACTACAAAGAGCAATTATTGGCCAAGCAAAAAAAGCATGTAGCTGTTATTTTGGCAGAAGGTGATGTGGTTTCTGAAGGTGAAGGTCTGAGCGCAGCAGAACTAGGAAAGATGCTCAGAGCTGTCAGAACAGACAACGATGTCAAGGCTGTTGTACTTCGGATAAATAGCCCTGGAGGTTCTGCATTGGCAAGTGAAGAAATTTGGAAAGAAGTTTCACTCACGGCTCAAAAGAAACCACTCTATGTATCCATGGGTGACTACGCAGCTTCTGGTGGCTATTACATTGCTACACCTGCCAAAAAAATCTTTGCACAAGCAGCTACAATTACTGGTTCAATTGGTGTATTTGGTATCATTCCAAATACCGGTACTTTCCTCAAGAACAAAGTAGGTATTACCACAGATGAGGTTAGGACGCATCGCCATGGCGGTTTGTCATTGCTCAGGCCGCTGAGTTCAGAAGAATACGGTTTTATGCAAGCTGAAATCGATGAGGTCTATGAATTGTTCTTAAAGCGTGTTGCTAAGGGTAGAAAGCTTTCTAAGTCACAAGTGCATAAAGTAGCAAGAGGAAGAGTCTGGACGGGTGCTAGTGCCAAAAGAGTTGGCTTGGTTGACGAAATCGGAGGTCTTTTTGCAGCTATTCAGGTGGCAAAAAATGACGTTGGTTTATCTTCAGTTGTTTATTACCCTAAAAAAGATAAAACTACAATTGATAATTTGATCGAAATATTGGATGAAGAATTGGAAAATGAGTCCACAAAAACAAAAAATCAGCTTCCTCCTGAATTGATTTTGTATTATCAAAAATACGATCAGATAAAAAAGATAAGTGGCCTACAAATGAGGCTGCCATTCACTTCTATAAGTTTTTATTAATCAATTATTTAGCATAGTTTAGGTCCCCGCAAGTATTTTGTTGAATAAAAATAACATGAGTTTAAACAAAAATTATATATCATTGTTATTCAATAAATTACAGGCGGTTCCCGAAAAGCCTCAAAAGAGTAGGGAAAACTAAACCTATATACTATGTTTTTTTCTTTAACAAGTGCACTTAAGGTGCAAGAACTTTTTGAAAAAGGTGACGTGTACACTTACACAGCGTTTACCTTTTTCATAGGAACGATGGCTATGATGGCCGCAGCAGCGTTTTTCTTTATGGAAATGCGCAACATGGAAGACAAATGGAAAACTTCAATTTTGGTTTCCGGAATCATCACTTTTATTGCTGCAGTTCATTATTACTACATGCGTGACTACTTCACAGAAACGCAAACATCGCCAACATTCTTCCGTTACGTTGACTGGATGTTAACCGTTCCGTTGATGTGTGTTGAGTTCTACTTGATCACTAAAAAGGCAGGTGCGAAAACAAGTTTACTTTGGAAGTTAATCATGGCTTCTGTAGTGATGCTCGTTACAGGCTACTTTGGTGAGGCAGTAGATCGCGGCAACAGCGTAATGTGGGGTGTGCTTTCAGGAGCTGCTTATTTCTACATTGCATACCTTATCTGGTTTGGCGAAGTTGCAAAACTCGCAGAATCAGCTGGCCCAGCTGTAGCAAAAGCTACAAGAATCTTGGCTTGGTTTGTATTGGTAGGATGGGCAATTTACCCATTAGGTTACATCATCGGTACACCAGGTGGTCTCTTCGGGGCATTCGGTAGCGCAGATCCAAACCCTTGGATGGATGTTGTTTACAACATTGGTGATGCTATCAACAAAATTGGCTTCGGTTTAGTGATCTACGCATTAGCGAAATCAGACTCTAAAGCATAATTGAACTTTACAATAAAGTGAAAGGGGGCCTCGGCCCCCTTTTTTTATTTTCTAATGATTTGTTTTAATAAACCTTCGGGAAACTTTCAGGGTCTAAATCGTGCATCATGTCTAGTACCTTCTCGATGATGTCGTCGAGATTTGGCTTGCTGAAGTAGTCGCCGTCTGAACCGTAAGCTGGGCGATGATCTTTGGCGGCCATTGTCTGTGGGGCAAGGTCGAGATAATTATATGCACCTTGCTTCACTAAGATTTGATCGAGCATGAAGGCGCTCGCGCCGCTACTCACGTCTTCGTCTACAATGAGTAGGGCATTTGTTTTGGCAACAGAGGCACCAATCATGTGGTGGATATCGAAAGGCAATAAGGTTTGCGCATCGATGAGTTCTACAGAAATGCCTAATTCTTCTAGTTGGGCCACTGCAAGTTCACAAATATTGAAAGTAGAGCCGTACGATATTAGGGTGAGGTCTGAGCCTTCTTTAACGATTTCAGGAACCCCAAGTGCTTGGGTAAATTCTCCGAAATTAAGTGGCATGCGCTCTTTGGTACGATAACCATTGAGTGGTTCAATAACTAAAGCAGGTTCATCGGCTTGTAGTAAAGTGTTATAAAAAGCAGCTGCTTTGGTCATGTTGCGAGGCACACAGACGTGAATTCCGCGCAAAGAATTGATGATCATTCCCATTGGGGAGCCGCTGTGCCAAATACCTTCTAAGCGATGTCCACGCGTAGATACAATTAGAGGCGCTTTTTGACCACCTTTGGTGCGATACTGAACAGTTGCTAAATCATCGGACATGATTTGAACGGCATAAAGGAGGTAATCTAGGTACTGGATTTCAGCAATCGGGCGAAGACCGCGCATGGCCATACCAATTCCTTGACCGATGATGGTGCATTCGCGAATGCCAGTATCTGATACTCTGAGTGCTCCGAATTGTTCTTGTAGACCTTCTAAACTTTGGTTGACGCCGCCAATTTTACCCGCATCTTCACCAAAGACCAATACTTCGGGTCTGGTTTCTAAAAGCTTGCGGTAATTTTCGCGCAAAATGATGCGTCCGTCTTCTTGTTGTTGCTCTGGAGCATATTGTACTGGAACAGTTGCAACAGCTGCTGCACGTTGCGCTGATTCAGAATGCAAATGTGAGCTGTAACGATCTTGGGCTTTGTCTTGAATTTGAGCAATCCAGGATACTAGGGCTTGACGTTCTGGGCTTTGATCTCCTAAAGATTTTCTTAGAATAGCACGAGCTACCTGCAATAGATCGCGGCGAATGCTGTCTTTTTCTTTTGCAAGTTGTTGCGCTGCTAAAGAACAAGTTTCATGGAGTGGGTGTCCTGAAGAAAAGCTGTTTAATATGGCAAGTAAGGCATCTTTGTCTTGTTGAATGTCAGCAACAAAAGCTTGCCAAGCATTGTTTTTCGCTGTTCTGACAGCTTCTTTTGCTTCTTTTTCAATAGATTCAAGGTCTTCTGAGCTGGCTAAGACCAAACCTTTTTCAGCGAAAGATAAAATCCATTCTTTGAATTTAGCGACGCAATCAAAGGTGCTTTCCCATTCTAAACGCTCTGGAGATTTGTAGCGCTCATGAGAGCCAGAAGTGGAGTGACCTTGCGGTTGGTTCACTTCTTTGACGTGAACTAAAACAGGCACGTGTTCTGTGCGGGCAATTTTGACCGCTTTTTCATAGGTTTCGCAGAGGTGAGCGTAATCCCAACCTTTTGTGATCAAAATTTCAAAGCCTGGTTTCTCTGAGTTGCGTTGGAAACCTGCCAATGCTTCTGAAATGCTTCCTTTAGTTGTCTGGAGCTCTCTTGGAACGGAAATGCCGTAGCCGTCGTCCCAGACGGACATCACCATGGGTACTTGAAGTACACCTGCTGCATTCATGGTTTCCCAGAATGGGCCCTCTGAAGTGGAAGCGTCGCCAATGGTGCCAAATGCAACTTCGTTACCACCGTTCGTGAAATTTTTAAAGTATTCGAGTTCTTTTAATGTTGGGTGCTCGCGGTAAACTTTCGAAGCTTGCGCTAAGCCAAGTAGGCGTGGCATTTGGCCAGCGGTTGGGGAAATATCTGCGGAGCTATTTTTTTGAGCCATTAGGTTTTTCCATTGACCATTGGCATCTAGGTTGCGGGTAGAGTAGTGTCCTCCCATTTGGCGGCCGGCAGATTGCGGCTCGATATTGACATCGGTGTGGGCGTATAAACCAGCAAAGTATTGATCTACGTTGAGTTCACCAATGGCCATCATGAGCGTTTGATCACGGTAGTAACCTGAACGAAAATCGCCGTTTTGAAATTGTTTGGCAAGGGCTATTTGTGCCAATTCTTTGCCGTCGCCGAAAATCCCAAATTTGGCTTTACCAGTAAGAACTTCTTTTCGGCCAAGTAAGGAGGCCTCTCGGGAGATGCAAGCCAAGCGATAATCATTGATAACTTGTTGTTTAAAGCTGTTGAAATCGAGCTGGTCTTGCGTAGTGCTTGCTTTATCTTTGGCCATTTTTTGTTGATTGTCTACAAATATAAGCAAAAAGGGCCTGATTTTTGACTGAGAATTCGCAATTTTGAAGACAATGAGTCAACTACAATTAGAATTATGTGCAGCATCTATCGAGGCAATAGATTTAGCAAAAAAGTATCAATTTGACCGCATTGAGCTCTGTCAAAACCTAGAGCAAGGTGGGCTTACGCCTTCAGCAGGTTTGATTGCTGCTGCACTAGAGCAGGGTGTAAATACACATGTTTTAATCCGGCCAAGAGCTGGTGGCTTTCATTATAATGACCGTGAGCTTTTTCAAATTGAACAAGACATTGCATACTGTGCCCAAATGGGTGTAGCTGGCGTTGTTGTTGGTATTTTGAAGGAGAATTCTGCAATTGATAAAGACTATATTGCCTCATTAAAGGCCAATTATTCAACGCTTGATTGGACTTTTCACCGGGCCTTCGATGAAAGTATAGAATGGAAACGATCCTTAGATGTATTGATAGAACTTGGTTTTAAGCGCGTCCTTACCTCTGGTTCTGCCAAAAGTGTCGAGCAGGGAATGGCGCATTTAACTGAGATGGCAGCCTACGCGAACGGTAAAATTGAAATCATGGCAGGAGGAGGAGTCCATGCTGGTAACATTGGTAAACTCGCTGAAATACCGCAATTAGCAGGCATCCATTTTTCTGCTACACAGAAAGTTTTGTTAGACGAAGACTCTGCGTTTTCCGAAACAATATTAAAGATAGACGAGCGCAAGTTGGCGCGCATCTTGGAGGCAAAATAGTTCAAACCGTTATTTATCCGTAGCTTTGCCTAGAAACCGGGCAAGTGACGATACGTTTTTTCACTTTGATCGGAACGAATTATTGCATGTTATTTAATGAATTACCCCTGAGGACTGAAATCCTCGAAGCCATTGCTGAAAAAGGCTATACAAACGCAACTCCAATCCAAGAAAAAGCAATCCCACCTATTTTAGAACAAAGAGACCTCATTGGTCTGGCACAAACCGGAACAGGTAAAACAGCAGCTTTTGCCATTCCGATCCTTGAAAATTTAGCTAAAATCAATGCTGCTCCAGGCGGTATTCAAGCCTTGGTGGTAACGCCAACCCGCGAACTCGCAATTCAGATTGCCGAAAACTTCAGGGCCTATGGCAAAAAACTCAAGCTGCGTTCTTTGGTGATATTCGGTGGTGTCAAACCACACGCTCAAATTCAAACTTTAAAGCAAAAACCAGCTATTTTAATTGCTACACCAGGTCGTTTGCTCGATTTACATCAGCAGGGCTTTATTAATTTGAAGCAATTAGAAGTATTTGTACTTGATGAAGCAGACCGTATGCTCGATATGGGCTTTATCCACGACGTCAAGAAGATCGTGAGGTTGTTGCCTAAACAAAGACAAACTTTGTTATTTTCGGCAACGATGCCCAATGAGGTGAAAGACCTTGCGCAAAGCCTACTACAACAACCAGTTGAGGTAACTGTTACGCCTGTCTCTTCAACGGCAGAGCGCATTGAGCAAATGGCTATTCTTGTGGCAGACCGCAAAGAAAAAGAACAAAAACTTGTGCAATTACTTCAAGAAGATCAAGCGAATAGTGTGCTGGTATTCTCAAGAACGAAGCATGGTGCGGATAAATTGGTTCGCTTATTGGGTAAATACAAGTTGCAAGCCATGGCTATTCACGGCAATAAGTCCCAGAATGCCAGACAAATGGCTTTAAGTCATTTCAAAGAAGGTAAAATCCGAATTTTAGTTGCTACAGATATCGCAGCTCGAGGCATCGATATTTCTGGCCTTGACCTAGTGGTGAACACCGACGTGCCAACAGTTGCAGAAACTTATGTGCACCGCATTGGACGAACAGGTCGTGCCGGAAAAGAGGGGCGCTCAGTTATTTTCTGTGAGCCTGAAGACAACAAGTATTTTAAGAATATTGAAAAGTTAATCGCAAAAAAAATACGGGTCGCATAACCCGTATTTTTTTTGAAATCTAATGAGCTGTTTAGATCGCAGCAATTTTGTCGGACATATATTCTCCGGCTTTGAGTTTACCTACGATTTTAGAGAAGCAATCAATGGTGTATTTGACATCTTCAAGGGTGTGTGCTGCTGTTGGAATGAGGCGTAAAATGATCATGCCTTTTGGAACCACTGGATAAACAACCATTGAACAGAAAATATTGTAGTTTTCACGGAGGTCAAAAATAAGGTTGGTAGCTTCAGGAATGGATCCGCTTAGATAAACAGGAGTCACGCAACTGTTTGTTGGGCCAATTTCAAAACCTGCAGCTTTCAGACCATTTTGTAGGGCATTGGTATTTTCCCAAAGTTTGTCTTTGAGTTCAGGATGCTTGCGCATGAGCTCAAGACGCTTTAAAAGACCAATAACAAGTGCAACAGGCATTGCTTTTGCAAAGATCTGCGAGCGCATGTTGTAGCGCAAGTATTCAACAACTTGCTCGTCGCTAGAGATAAAACCACCGATGAGTGCAAAAGATTTAGCAAAAGTACCGAAGTAAATATCGATGCCATCTTGACAACCTTGTTCTTCCCCTGTTCCGGCGCCAGTAGCACCCAAAACGCCAATTCCGTGAGCGTCGTCAACAAACAAGCGGAAATTGTATTTTTCTTTAAGCGCAACGATTTCTTTCAAACGACCTTGGTCTCCACGCATACCGAAAACACCTTCAGTAATAACGAGAATGGCACCACCCGTTTCTTCAGCAAGTTTGGTGGCGCGTTGAAGTTGCTTTTCGCAATCTTCGACGTCGTTGTGTTTGAAAACGTAGCGCTTGCCCATGTGCAGGCGAACGCCGTCAAGGATGCAAGCATGAGATTCTGCGTCGTAAACGATGACGTCATGACGGTCTACTAGACAATCGATGGCAGAAACAACCGCTTGGTAGCCAAAGTTGGCAAGAATGGTATCTTGCTTACCAACAAATGCAGATAATTCGTTTTCGAGTTGTTCGTGAAAATTAGAGTTTCCAGACATCATGCGGGCACCCATTGGTGAGCCGTAGCCATTTGCAGCTGCTGCATCAGCATCCGCTTTGCGCACCTCAGGATGGTTTGCCAACCCAAGATAGTTGTTGAGTGACCAATTGAGTTTTTCTTTCCCTCTGAAGTTCATGTGAGGGCCAATTTCACCTTCTAGTTTAGGAAAGGTGAAATAGCCATGAGATTCTTTTGCGTGCATTCCGAGTGGGCCTCGGTTTGCTTGAATTTTTTCAAATATATCTGCTGCCATGCTATGATTTTTCTGCAAAGTTAAGCGAATATAAAATCCAAAAGCCTACTTAAGTCCTTAGTTATTAACACCACATTGAACATTAGTCAGGTTTTGAGCTCAAGAAATCCTTGATATTAGAAATTGAGCCGTGGCGTTTTGTTGAGCTGCGCTCAAATCTTTTGGTTGTCCATCAAACAAGATGTAGCCACCTTTTTCTCCACCTTCTGGGCCTAAATCGATGAGGTGTTCGGCGCATTTCAGCACTTCAACATTGTGCTCAATTACGATGATAGAGTGGCCTCTGTCTAGTAGTGCTTGGAACGCAACAAGGAGTTTTTCAATGTCGTAAAAGTGTAGCCCCGTTGTAGGTTCGTCAAAAATAAATAGGGTAGGTGTGCTTTGTGTGCCTTTACTTAAAAAAGAAGCCAATTTGATGCGCTGTGCTTCACCACCAGACATGGTGCTTGAAGATTGTCCAACGCATAAATAGCCAAGACCAACATCGACTAACGGTTGAATTTTCTCTGCCACTTTTTGATCGAGTTTGTCTTTGCCGTCCTTGAAGAATTGTAGCGCTTCATCGAGTGTCATTTCTAAGATGTCCGCTATAGATTTTTCTCGGTAAGTAATTTCCAGCGTTTCGGATTTGTAGCGTTTTCCTTTGCATTGGTTGCAGGGTAAGGAGACATCTGCCATAAATTGCATGCTCACGGCAATCGAGCCTTCTCCTTCGCATAGCTCACAGCGGCCTCCTTCGACATTAAATGAGAAAAAGCCAGGTTTAAAGCCTCTTAGTTTTGCAAGTGGCTGTCTGGCAAAGAGTTCTCGGATGTCGTCAAAGGCTTTTACATAAGTGATGGGGTTGCTGCGCGAAGATTTACCTATCGGTTTTTGATCGATGAATTCGACGTGTCCGATGCGTTTGATGTCGCCGCTTAGGCCATCACATTTGCCAATTAGGTCGCTGCTCAAGCCCAGTTCTTTTCGAACTAATGGATACAGCAAGCGTTTGATGAGGGTAGATTTTCCCGAGCCTGAAACGCCGCTCACGCAAACGAGTTGACCGAGCGGAAAACTAACATCAAGATTTTTAAGGTTGTTTTGTCTTGCGCCATGCACCGTGAGTTGGCCAATGGCTTTTCTTTGGCGCGTTGGTATTGGAATCACCCGCTCGTTGTTGAGATAACTAGCAGTAAGGGATTTACTTTTTGCGAGGGCTTTGAAATCTCCTTGAAATACGAGATTTCCGCCATTAGAACCTGCAAGTGGCCCAATATCAATAATTTGATCTGCTGCGCGCATCACCTCTTCTTCGTGCTCCACAACAATTACCGTGTTGCCTTGATCGCGCAAGGCTTGTAGCACACTAATTAGTTTGGCGGTGTCTCTGGGGTGTAGACCAATGGAGGGTTCGTCTAAAATGTATAAGGATCCAACTAAACTTGAACCAATTGAAGTTGCCAATTGGATGCGTTGTGCTTCGCCGCCAGAAAGTGTATTTGATGTACGATTTAAAGTGAGGTAACCGAGCCCAACGCGTTGGAGGTAATCTAGTCTCGATTGAATTTCCGGAAGGATGTGTTTGGTGAGTTGTTTGTCGTACTCAGATAATTTCAGATTTTGGAAATAATCGTATGCGTCATCCAAAGACATCAAAACGATATCCTGAATGCTCTTTCCTTCAATTTTAACAAACGAGGCATCTTTTCTAAGGCGTGTGCCTTGGCAATCTGGGCAAATAGTTTTGCCGCGGTAGCGAGATAATAAAACTCTGTATTGAATTTTATAGGTCTGACTTTCAATGAATTTAAAGAATTTATTTAAACCAATGAAATAACTATTCCCCTCCCAAAGTAGTTGGTATTGAGCTGGGTTTAATTCTTGAATTGGCCGATGAATCGGAAAGTCGAATTTTTGCGCGTTATACAACAATTGGTCGAGGTATTCTTGCATGTTCTCGCCTTTCCAGGGTGCGATAGCACCTTCGTAAACGCTCTTTTTGCGATCTGGAAACACCAGTTCTTCATCTATACCAAGTGTCATGCCGTAGCCTTCGCAGCGCTGGCAGGCGCCAAATGGGTTATTAAATGCAAAGAAATGGACATTGGGCTCTTGAAAGCTTTGGCCATCGAGTTCAAAACGCTTGCTGAAATGCTGATAGGCTTTGGTTTTGCCATTGAATAAGGTGCAAAGATCCTTGCCTTCTTGAAAAGCGAGTTCTATAGCTTCAGTGAGTCGGCTTTGTTGGGCGTCGTCGCGCTCAGTGTTGGTAAGGCGATCTATTGAAAGATAATAGGTTTCGGCGCTTACTTGGTCGAGGTTTAAATCGTCAATTAAATGAAATTCATCGTTGAAAAATAATCTAGTAAATCCTTGTTTGTTAAGAAGTTGTATTTTCTTATTTAATTCTTCAATTGAATTAAATTGAAGTTGATAAAGGATGGCAAAAGGTTCGTCTTTCCAGTTTTGGTCCAAAAACGCTAGCACGTCTTTGGTTTGTTGTTTCTTCACTTCTTGACCAGAAACAGGAGAGTACGTTTTACCGATTCTGGCAAATAAAAGTTTGAGGTAGTCGTAAATTTCAGTGCTGGTGCCTATTGTTGATCTTGGATTGCTAGAGCTTACCTTTTGCTGGATGGCAATGGCGGGTGCCAAACCTTTGATGTCGTCAACGGCTGGTTTGTCAAGTTTGCCTAAAAACTGACGCGCATAGGCTGACATGCTTTCGATGAAACGACGCTGCCCTTCTGCATAAATGGTGTCAAAAGCAAGGCTAGACTTACCTGATCCGGAGACCCCAGTAATGACTGTAAGTTTGCCGTGCGGGATTTCTACATCGAGACTTTTGAGGTTGTGCACGCGTGCGCCTTTAACTGCGATGAATTTTTCCATATGCAAAAGTAAAATTTCTTTACTTTTAGTCCTTTAAAAATAAGCGAATGTCCCAAAACTCTTTATTCAGAAAGAAAACAGTTGAGTCAATAATGGCGCAAGTGACCGCTAATGCTGCTCAAGCGGAGTCTAATACGCTTCATAAGCATCTCAAAATGCGTGATTTAGTGGCCTTTGGTATTGCAGCCATTATAGGTGCAGGTATCTTTTCTACAATTGGGCAGGCTTCTTCACAGGGTGGGCCGGCAGTTATTTTCCTTTTTCTATTTACGGCTTTGGCGAGTGGCTTTGCTGCCTTTGCGTATGCTGAGTTTGCCTCCATGGTTCCGGTTGCGGGTTCTGCCTATACGTATTCTTATGTGGCCTTCGGTGAACTCATTGCCTGGATCATTGGTTGGGCGCTGATCATGGAATATGCTATTGGCAATATTACCGTAGCCATTTCTTGGAGTGATTATTTAACTACAATGCTTGAACAAATTCATATTGAAGCACTTAATATTAAAGGAATTCATATGCCAGCCTGGATGCAAATGGATTACTTAAGTGCTGCTAAAGGGTTTCAAGAAGTAAAAACACAACTTGCGCAGGGTCTCAAATTAGAGGATCTTGGTTTGAATTTACAAGGGGCTTACGAGGCCTGGACGAGTGCCCCAAGAATCGGTTCTTTTCATTTGGTACTCGACATCCCCGCCTTGTTTATAATCGTCTTGATTACTTGGTTGGTGTATCGCGGTATCAAAGAAAGTAGAAATGCCTCAAATGCCATGGTGATTATCAAGTTGGCAGTTATCTTACTGGTGATTGCTGTAGGTGTTTTTTACATCGATATGAATAATTGGTCGCCGTTTGCTCCTGAGGGTGTGAGTGGTGTGTTGAAAGGTGTTTCAGCTGTATTCTTTGCCTACATTGGTTTTGATGCCATTTCAACTACCGCAGAAGAATGCGAGAATCCACAGCGCGATTTACCTCGTGGTATGATGTGGGCCATTATCATTTGCACCATTTTGTATATTCTTATTGCTCTAGTTTTGACAGGTATAGTTCCTTACCATCAGTTAGGGGTTGGTGAACCTTTGGCATTTGTGTTTGAGCAAATTAACATGCCAAAAATGACCTTCATCATTTCAATTTCTGCAGTGATCGCCATGGCGAGTGTCTTGCTCGTATTTCAAATGGGACAACCTCGCATTTGGCTGAGTATGAGCCGAGATGGTTTGTTGCCAAAGCGTTTTTCTAAAATTCACCCGAAATACAAAACACCATCCTTTGCTACAATAGTCGTTGGTTTTGTGGTGGCTATACCAGCTTTGTTCATGAACCTCACGATGGTAACCGATCTTTGCTCTATCGGAACTTTGTTTGCCTTTGTTTTGGTTTGCGGTGGCGTCTTGGTGCTTCAAAATAAGCCAGATGTGCCACGCGGCTCATTCAAAACGCCTTATGTGAATGCAGGAATTGTTCTGCCAGCTGCTTTTGGTTTGGGTCTTATTTATACCCTGACCCTAGGTTTTCAAGGCAATCCGGTATTCAATGCGATTTATAATTTCCTTGCATTTGAGAGTTTGTCAGATTTTGGTCAGAAAATCCCAGCACTTATTTTTTGGACCTTCACGCTGTTTTTAACGATTATTAGTATTCCAAAGAAATTGTCCTTGATACCGGCTTTAGGTTTGCTTTCTTGTTTGTACATGATGAGTGAAATCCCGCTTCAGAACTGGATTTACTTCGGAATTTGGCTAGTGATTGGCCTAGTTATTTACTTCGGGTATAGCCGTAAAAATTCCAAATTGAATCAGGCGAGTTAAGCAGCTAGAAACCAAGACTATGCTCGATGCCTAAAATCAAAGAATGAATGACTTTGATATGGATTTCCTGAGCGCGGTCTGCAAATTCGCTATGGGGTGCCCTGATTTCAAGATCCGCTAATTGTGCCAAAGCACCGCCGTCTTTACCTGTCAACACAATGGTATGCATTCCTTTGGCTTTGGCAGCTTCTACCGCTAAAATCACATTTTTTGAATTTCCAGAAGTAGAAATACCGAGCAAGACATCGCCTTTTTGCCCCATAGCTTCAATGTATCTTGAAAAAACGTAATCATAACCGTAATCATTGGCAACACAAGAAAGATGTGACGGATCAGAAATAGAAAGTGCTGCCAAGGCAGGTCTGTTAGCTCTGAATCTGCCACTGAGTTCTTCGGCAAAGTGCATGGCGTCACACATAGAGCCACCGTTTCCACAGCTTAAAATTTTATTTCCATTTTGCAGCGCGGTACTCATGATGCCGACAGCATGCTCAATTTTAGAGATGTTTTCAGGCGTTTGAAACGCTTGAAGCACTTCTTGTGCTTCTTGAAATTGTTTCCAAATGAGTTGCTGATCCATTGCTTTTTTTTTCAAAAGTAAACAATATGCACACATGGGCGCATGGTTTATTTTATCTTTGGTTCATGAATACTGCAAATTATTATGCACACAAAGTCATCTGGATAACAGGTGCTTCTTCAGGTATTGGTGCCGAATTGGCAAGGCAATTGGCTAGAAAAGGCGCCAAGCTTATTTTGTCAGCCCGCGATCAACAAAAGTTAGCAGCTTTGGCTGAAACGCTTGAAAATCATTCAAGTCATTTGGTTTTGCCACTCGATTTAGGTAAAAATGGCCATGAACTTACTTATGTTGAACAGATCATGGCTAAATATGGCCGCATAGATATCCTTATTAATAACGGTGGTGTTTCGCAGCGCGCTTCTGCTTTAGAAACTTCCATGGAGGTAAATAGGCAATTGATGGAAGTGAACTTCTTTGGAAACATTGCATTGGCCAAAGCTGTTTTACCCATTTTCAGAAAACAAGGCAGCGGACAATTTTTAGTAGTGAGTAGTATTGCAGGTAAATTCGGCTTTCATTTGAGGTCAATCTACAGCGCGTCAAAAGCCGCATTGGTGGGCTATTACGAAAGTCTTGCTATGGAAGAAGAAAGTCACGGAATTAAAGTCACGCTTGCCTTTCCTGGTAAAATCAATACACCCATTTCAAAAAGCGCACTAACAGCTGAAGGAACTGCACATGGTCAGATGGATAGTAACCAAGCAGGCGGAATGCCAGTAGACGAATGTGTTGCACAGCTATTAAAAGCTTTGGCCCAACAAAAACGCGAGGTGCTCATCGGGAGAAAAGAACTACTTGCGGTTTACCTGAAGCGTTTTGTGCCTGCGCTCTTTTGGAAAATCATTCCACGTCAAAGCGCAACATAAGCATTGACAAGTCTCTGATTTAGATAAAATGAAGACATAAAAAAAGGGCCATCTCTGAGAGACGGCCCTTTTTTATTTGAGTTGAACTCAATTAGTTAACGCTTTTAGAAAGGTCTGCACCTGCCTTGAAACGAACTGTGTTTTTAGCAGCAATTTTGATGACATCACCAGTTTTAGGGTTGCGACCATTGCGTGCGTTTCTTTTAGAAATACCAAAAGAACCAAAACCTACTAAAGAGATAGAATCTCCTTTAGCCAAAGCACCAGTTGTAGCGCTTACGAATCCGTCTAATGCACGTTTTGCATCAGCTTTTGACAATCCTGCAGACGCTGCGATTGCGTCGATTAATTCAGCCTTGTTCATAATAAGTTAGTTTTAATTAGTTAGAAATTAATTATCGAAACAAATATATCTGAATATCAATGCCGGTAAAGGTTTCAGGTCAAAAAAAGTGCAAAAATGTTGAAAAAATGGCCATTTTGTTGATAAAGCCAGCTAAAATGCCCGTCTGCACTGAGGTTTTAGAACTTTTTTAGCTGAATTTTGTCCTTTGAATATGAAGGTAGGAATAATCGGATCCGGAATCGGGGCGCTTGCAAGTGCTATAGAACTCAAACGTTTGGGCTTAGAGGTGCATGTTTTTGAAGCCAACGCACAAATTGGTGGTAAAATCATTGAGCAGCACTTAGGTAATTACCGCTTCGATATGGGGCCTTCTGTTTTTACTGAACCAGCCTTATTAACGGCGCTCTTACAGCAACTAGATCCGCAGGCGGAATTTCCTTATCACCAACTCCAAGAATCTTGTCGATACTTTTATAATGATGGCCAACAGGTCGTTTTACCGGTGCACAAAGAAGCGGTAGCCAAAACAATGGCAACCGAGTTTGGAGAATCGCAAGATAATACCCTTCAATTTCTCGAGCGAATGGAGGCTAATTATAAAGCCATCTATCCAGTGTTTATTGAGATTTCTTTGCATCGCATGAGGCATCTTTTTGACAAACCTTTAATTAAAGCACTGGGGCGCCTGTTCAAATACGGTTTGCACCTCACGATGCACCAGCAAAACAAAAAGCATTTTCGCAACCCTAAAACGGTCCAAATTTTTGATCGTCTGGCTACTTATAACGGCAGTTCTCCTTATTTGGCACCAGCAATGCTCAATATTATTGCAAAGCTAGAACTCAATGAGGGCCCAGCAATGCCCGTTGGTGGAATGGTGCAGATTACCAAGCGCCCTTTTGAACTGGCCAAACAACAGGGGGTTCAATTTCATACCAATGAACGCGTACTTGAAATCTTACTTGACCAAAGAAAAGTGAGAGGGCTCAGAACAGAAAAGGCAAACTATGATTTTGACGTAGTGGTTTCTAACATGGACATTCACTACACCTATGAAAAGTTGTTACCTGCAGTCAGGCCACCTCAATTCTTACTCAAGCAAGAAAAGTCAAGTTCTGCTGTGGTCTTTTATTGGGGAATGGGGCAGTCCTTCGCTCAATTAGGTGTCCATAACATCTTTTTTGCTGAAAATTATAAGGCAGAGTTCAAAGCCATCTTTGAATCAAAAACTTTGCATCCGGACCCAACGGTTTACATCCATATTTCTTCAAAGGTAGAAAAGACCGATGCGCCTGAAGGCAAAGAGAATTGGTTTGTAATGGTGAATGCACCAATTAATGTTGGCCAAGATTGGGACAACGAAATTCAGTTACTACGAAAACGCATATTGGAAAAGTTGTCAAAAGCATTGCAAATGGATATCGAACCTTTCATAGAAGAGGAGCGCATCAACGAACCGCGTTTGATTGACGCGCGCTACAGTGGTAAGCAAGGTTCTATTTATGGTAACGCTTCTAATAATGCCTTCTCAGCCTTTCTTCGTCACCCAAACTTTTCAAAGCAAATCAAGGGTTTGTATTTTGCGGGGGTAACCGTGCATCCGGGTGGCGGTATTCCATTAGCCATCAATAGTGCCAAAATCGTGGCGCGTTGCGTCCAAGAAGATTATCCTAGTCTTCGAAAATGAGTTGATACGTTTGAACTTGGTTCAAAATAGCATTCTCTTTGTTAAACGACCCGTTGATCGAAAAAAACGTCAAGTAGAGTTTTTTTGGAACTTCCATCAGGGTTAAGTTCTTTCCTTGGTCAAGGCTATAAAATTGACGAACGGTTTTTGTCCCGATAATGGTATCTCCTTTTCGTACAATTACCGAATCAAAGCGATGCCAGTCATATTCCTTTGGGTCATAAAACCAATAACAATAGCTTTCTTGATCCTGAATCAATAATTCCTGGTCCTTATTGAACTCAGTTTCCACACTCACTTTCCAACCTATTGTTTGAAAATCTGGTAAGTTTCTCTTTAAAGCACCCTGATAAACAACAGAATCAAAGGAGCTATTTACAAATACGCCATCGAGCTTATTGAGTTCAACGGCGATCACGAAAGGTTCTTTTTTGAGTTTGATGACAAGTGTCGAATCTCCGCGAAAGGTCTGGCCACCTTGTAAAAATTCAATCTTAAACGATTGCCCAAAAATATTGACTTGTACAAAAGTCAAAAAAATAAGGAGTCTTATCCGTAAAATCATGGAATAAAAGTAGGGAAATAATAAGGTTCTTTGATTAAAAAAATATGGACCATTTCTCTTGCTTAAAAGTATTAAAAGTAATACTTTTGAAAAGTAATTCTCTTCTGTCATGAAATCAAGTGAATTACATCGCCTTATTCTTCAAAATGGATGGATTTTTTTAAGAAGTTCTGGAAGTCATTTCATTTATGAGAAAAATTCAAAACGTTATCCCGTTCCATATCATGGATCGAAAGAAGTTGGGAAAGGAATAGAAAAGAAAATTAAAAAGGAAATGAATCTGAAGTCATGAAGAAATCAATATACAAAGCAATCATTGAAAGAAGCAAAGACGCCTATTGGGCATATATCCCTGAACTAGAAGGTGTAAGTGGCGTTGGAGAAACCGTTCAAGAGGCTAAACAATCCATGTTGGAAGGGCTGAGTATACAGCAAGAATTAGGAAACTTAAGCGTTGAAGAAATTGAGCTCGAGTACCAATTTGACGTGATGAGTCTTTTGAATTATTTCAAAGGAATCTTGACCAATGCTGCTTTTGAAAGAATTTCAGGCATTAATCAAATGCAAATGAGTCATTATGCCAACGGGCTCAAAAAACCTAGAAAAGCCCAACTTCAAAAAATAGAAAAAGCCCTCCACCGCCTCGGTGATGAATTAAAGAGTATTAGTCTTTGAGTTGAAAATACTTGTTGATTTGCAAAGCTACCTCTTTGGAATAAATGCGTGCACCATTGGCGCGTAGGTGAGAAGGGTCATAGTAATAGTTAGAATCTAGATAGGTGCGTTGGTTGGTATCTGGCAGAAGAATTTGATGTTCAGGTGCAGTTAGTGTTTTCACCCGCTCAACAAAGCTTTGTTTAATAGAGCCGTAGTGGGGTGGGATGCAAACGATAAGTTGGATGTGATTTTGAGCACATAGGTTCTGAATGCTTTGATAGGCCGCTAAATAACCAGGAAGTTCGGCGTCAGATTGATAGCTGGTCGTGTCGTTTACAAATGTCGAAAACACACAAAGCTCATTTTTCTTAAAAAGCGGCATAGAACCTTTAGGACTGATGTAATCCGTAGCTTGTGGTTTCTGTTGGGAGATACCTAGATGTATGCCTCTTATTTTTAAAATATTGAAATAAGCAGAGAGTTGATGATTTTCACCATAGGCAATCAGTAACTCATTGACATCTTCATACTTTGTGTGGCCGTATAACATGTTTGTCCTGAAACTGAGCCAAGGATTTTCTTTGAACGCGAAATCATCGTCAAGGTTTAATATTACAATTTGAGGTTTCTTTTTTTGATATTTCAAGAAGGTTTCCAAACAATATAAATGAAAAGGCAGGCTTGAACCAGGGTAGCAAAAATTAAAAGTGTTTTTTCCGCTTATTACCTCAATTACTTCTGCACTGAGGCCTCTGACACCGCGTGATGAGCCAACAAGTAAGATATCCGTGGACAATTGTTCTTCACGGACTTTTCCATAGCGCCAATCGAAATGTTTGGAGGGTAGTTTGAGTACGAAATACAAGGACCTATCAAGACCAAAACAAAGCAGTACAAAAATCAAAAGACGAACGAAATATTTTTTCATACTTAAAATTGAAAATATAAAAACGTTTGATCCTTATTGCTGGACATAAAAATGAGGAAGGTCATGGCTAAATAAAGCCCCCATCGAAAAATGACTTTTTGAGGAACCTTAAAGTTTCTTTCATCGTGCCTATTCAACCAATCCATGAAAAGTAACACTGGAATCCAAAGTAGTGTCATGTTCAAGATATCTGGATGACTGATGTTAAAATTTAATTTGAAAAGACCTGAGAATAGGTTTCTAGAATAGATAAAAGCATCGTGGATGTTAGGCATTCGAAAGAAAATCCAGGCTATTGCAACAAGGCAAAAGGTCAAGCTCATTTGAAAAAACTCTCTTATGGTTGGAAATGCCGTATCATTTGCTACAACAGAAGTGTAGAATTGATTTTTATTTTTTCTGAGCATTAGCGGGATGAAAAATAGGCCGTGTAAAGCACCCCAAGCGATAAAATTCCAAGATGCTCCGTGCCAAAAACCACTTACTAAAAAGATGATCATGGTGTTTCTTAATGCGATGGGCAGGCCTTCTCTTGAGCCGCCAAGTGGAATGTAAAGGTAATCTCTGAACCAACTTGATAACGAGATGTGCCAACGACGCCAAAATTCGGCAATCGAGCGAGAAAAATAAGGGAATTTAAAATTGGACAACAATTCAAAACCAAGGAGTTTGGCGCTACCCAAAGCAATATCAGAATAGCCACTGAAATCACCGTAAATCTGAAAAGTGAAGGCAAGCGAGCCAACTAAAAGCATCATTGGACTCATGTTGGCGTAATCTGCGAAAATTGGATTGGCAATTTGTGCCAAACTATCAGCAATCACTACTTTTTTGAATAAACCCCACAAGATGAGTCTCGAACCTTCCACCCACTGCTTATAGTTAAAAGTTCTTTTTGAACTTACCTGCGGAAGTAAATGCTGTGCGCGCTCGATGGGCCCTGCCACGAGTAAGGGAAAAAAGCTCACAAAAACGGCGTAGTCAACAAATTTCGGCTGAGTAGTCTGCTGGCGCCGATAACAATCAATGACATAAGACATCCCGTGAAAAGTGTAAAACGAAATGCCGATTGGCAGAATGATTTCTAAGGTGGGTAAGGAAGCACTCAAGCCAAACTTTTGAAGCAAAATATTGAACTCGGTTGCAAAAAAGTTAAAGTATTTGAAATAGCCTAAGAAACCTAAATTGAGTAGAATGCTTGATACTAAGAAAAATTTTGCGCGCTGGTCTTTGCTTTTAATGATGAGCCCGCCAAAGATGTAGTCTAGCAAGGTGCTCGCCAACAATAACAGGGTCAGTTTCCAACTCCACCAACCATAGAAAAAATAGCTAGCTATTAAAATCAGTATGTTTTGTGCTTGATGGTATTTTTTAAGCACTAGCCAATAGATCGCAAAAACGAGCGGGAAAAACAGTAGAAAGGCAAGCGAGTTGAATAGCACGATAAAAATTGAAAGCCTAAGATAAGCGATTTTTTAATGCGACTATTTCTCTTTCCACCTCTGCAACTATTTCTTCTACTGTGTTGTGCTGGCAAAAAGTAGGGTCACCAAAATATACTTGCGCATCATAGGGTACTGGAAGGAGAGAGCCTTTGGGTAAAATTTTTCCCATTCCTTTAAGATAAACTGGGATGAATGGAATGTGCGGGAATTTTTGCAAGAGTACGCCAATTCCCTTTCTAAATGCTTGCATTTGCTCGGGTTCGCCCCGAGAGCCTTCCGGAAAGAATATTAAGGAGTGTCCTTGTTCGAGTTTTTTCATGAGGCGCTCAAGCGCTTTTCCTTGATCGGTTTCAGGTGTTTTTTCTTCGCGTCGCTGAATGAGTACGGTATTTACAAACAAATTAGATAACAGTTCAAGCCATTTTTTCTTGCCAAAATAAGTAGCTGTAGCCACAGGGTGCGTGCGCATAAGGTGACTAATAGGTAAACTCGAGAGGAGCACCATGGTGTCCACATGACTGTTGTGGTTTGCAACAATAATAAACTGTTTGACTTCTTTGAAATTAGTTTTACGCAAGGTTTTAACCCCCACGAGTCTCAGTAATAGGGGCATGAGGCCTTTGTAAATTAAAATCAGCAAGAGGCGCTGCATTAGGCGTAGTATTGCAGGTAAACGAAATAGAAGAAGAAGGGTGAGCTGATGACTAAAGAATCAATGCGGTCAAGAATGCCACCGTGGCCTTTGATGACCGTGCCGGTATCTTTGAGTCCGAAATCTCTTTTAATTGCCGAGACAATGATGTCGCCTACAAAACCTGAACAGGCAATTAGAAAGCCAGCCATTAAAGCCAGTTCTGTCGAAAATGGGGTCAGAAAACGCAAGAAATAGGCGGCAGCCATCGTGCTCAATAAACCACCAATGAAGCCCTCCCAGGTTTTATTGGGGCTTACTTTTTCAATGATCTTGTGTCTGCCTGTAAGTTTCCCCCAGGTGAACTGAAAAACGTCGTTCATTTCAGTCAGAAAAACAACATAAAGGAGCAAGCCGCGGCCGCCTACCTCAAAACCTTTGAGTTCAGGTAAAGAGAGCAAAAAGGCTAAATGACTAATCGAAAAAACGGTCAGCATCAGATGTGTTGGAATGACGCTCATGGATCGGGCAATATCTTGGGTGTGTCCTTTTAAGACCAAAAGGAATGGAATCCAGGTAAACATCACAACCGGAATAAAGATCAGAAACCCGGCAAACCACCCCATGTAAGCGAGGTAGTATTGAATTGGGATGGCTAAATAGGCCCAAAAAATAACACTGCGGTCTTCTGAACGGGCGTTTTTACTAATGCTGGAGAGTTCTCTTAGGGCCACAAAAGATAAAAATCCAAAAGCAGCAAAGGAAATGAGCGGGTGCACCAAAGCTGCAGTTGTGAAAATACTGGCCATGACCCACCAAGATTTGGTGCGGGTCATGAGTTCATCGACCTGCGGCCCTGGTTTGATTTTTTTCCAGATCCAAAAAAGTAAGGTTGCAAAAACCAATACGCCCCCGATAACTGCGAGCATTTTTTGAATTTCATTCATGGGAAAGCTAAGCATTTTTTAAACGTTTGTAGGTACTAATAAGCAGCAGTAGAAATATGCTCAGGAAAATCCAAGAAAAATAATTTTGCAAGGATAATCCAAACCAGCTCAATATACACAGCAGCCCAATTACTAGCGCGCGGTCCGATTTACCCATAGGGCCATCATAACGTCGTTCACCACTAAGCGCCTGCCCCATTAAGCCTGCAAATTCATTGATGACACTGAGTAACAAGAAGCACCAAATCCATTCGTGGTCCTTGATTTCAAAAAGTTTAACAAGTGGGTAGTACAAAGCTAAATCTGACAAAACATCCCCAATTTCATTCAAAACAGCCCCCTTTTTACTTTGCAGCTGAAACTGCCTTGCCATCATGCCATCGAGCGCATTGAGCGCCATTCTGAAAAGTAAAAAGAGCGGAAGCAAAATAAGGGCTATTTGGTTGGGGCCATAAAAACAAAATAACCCAGTTGCGATCGATAAAATAAGCGCTAAAAAGGTTAGCCCATTGGGTGTAAACCCCATTTTTTTAAGCTGTAGTAATACAGGTTGCAACAGCTGTTGGAATTTAGGCTTGAGCTGATAAACAGAAATCATGGTTTGTGTTTAATGAAAGGGTTTTCAACAGGTTGGTAGCTATCGAGCGAGGTTCCGAAGTTTCCCGATTTGAAAAAATTCAAAAGTGCTTGGCCAAATACTTCCGGATGCGTGTACATCTGATCATGATTCAAAGGGACATATTTGTAGTCTTGAAATGCTTGTTTAAAACAAGCTGGCTCCCAGCAATAAGGGCCAAGTTGGTCAGCGGTAGCTTTGTGCTTTCTGACAATTGCAGTGGCATAGGTTTCGAGCAGTAAACCTTTTTGAATATTTGTATCTAATAAACTGGGGTAGGGTGTTTCATGGAGGTCACGCATGATCGGGCCAAAAACAAAATAATTTGGAATTTTCAAATCGTTGATCAAGATATATGGAGCTCGTTCTTGAGGTGCGCTGCGGTCATAAACAATGCTTTTGATATTGGGATGCGCGGCCGTTTGCATCCATGCATTCACACTCCATGACCCCACTATGTAGGCAAAAACATGTACCTTTTCGTAAGCGGCCATATTACGCTGTTTCCAGAACTTATCTAGATTTTTGACCGTTTTTTCGAGGGAAGTCCTAGAGATGTAATTAGGCACATAGACATCATAGCCTTTGTCTGAAAAATACTGTTTTAACTTCTTTAAACTGTGGTACTTTGAACCGAAGCCAGTTAGGATGAGGATGGCTTCCTTTTGAGGTATTTTGTTTTTGCGTTTGCCGAATAAGGTTTGCGGTACGGCATTAGGTTCTGCAAACAAATAGGCATCCAGATTGCCATATACCACTTGCATTTGCTGGGTTTGAAAAGCCGTTAGGTGATGCGCATACAAGTCTTCAATGAGTTCATTGGGTGTGCTGATCATGAAAGCCAAGCCTGGGTTCAATTTAGAAGCCCTGAGTGTTTTTTTGACGGCATCTGAACAATTATTGATAAAAAGACTCCAGGGTTTCTCAATGTTCCAGTGATCTGAAAGTGCTTCGAGTTTTTCAAGAGACGGAGCGTTAGATGCGATTTTCAATACCAAGCTCGGTGTTTTGGCTTGATGCTTTAAGATATTCTTATCGTAATGAAATGCTTGATCATAGTTCATGTTAACAACCTTTACACCTCCACCATCAGCCTTGCGGTATTTGGTGTAATAGGTGAGGTGTAAGCTGTCTGGTCCAAAAGCCATGCTAATATGCCCAGCACCTGACTGTGTTTGCTCACTTGTGTAGACAAAAAGGTACAGCGAGAAATTTAAATTTTCAAGGGCAAATGCACGTGTAAAAGTCAAGCATAGCAGGAAAAGAAAGGTGGTCAACTTCAATTGCATGGAACAAAATACGAAAGTTTTATTGAAATGCTCAAATCGAATTCAGCAATGTAGGTGTTTAAAGTTGCGAAAAATGCAAGTTCAAAAAAGAGCAGGATCAAAAGTAGTAGTAAATAAAAAAGCCCAGTGAAGACTGGGCTTTGAGTAGCGAGACCGAGAGTTGAACTCGGGACCTTAGGGTTATGAATCCTACGCTCTAACCAACTGAGCTATCTCGCCATATGCGGGTGCAAATATAAACAGAATTTTAATTTTCTGTATCAAATACCTGCAGTTATTGCAATTTTTTCAGCTCTTGCTGAATGAGTTTGGCTAATTCTTGGAGTCGGGTTGAGGAGAAGTCAAACGGCACACCCGCGCTTGCATAGATTTCAGGTAGCGTTTTAGTATAGCCCAAGGCAAGCGCCTTTTTGTAAGCTGCAATTGCCTTCGGATAATCCTCTAGGCTGTTTTTCCAAACACCCAAAGCGCCAAGCTGAGCGATGCCATATTCAATATAATAGAACGGTACTTCAAATAAATGCAGCTGTTTTTGCCAAGCGCTTTCCACTTGGTCTTCATAGCCAGTCCAGTCGGTAAGACCAGTTCCGAAATCTTTAGATAAGCCCAACCAATATTGCGCTCTTTCTTCGTTGGTATGCGTTGGGTTTTCGTAAATCCAATGTTGAAACGCGTCAATTTGCGCAATCCAAGGCAGTACTTTGAGTGTGCCTTCTAATTGTTCGCGCATGGCGCGTTTGAGCTCTGTTTCATTTGGATAAAATTCAGACCACTGCGGCATACTGAGCAATTCCATCGACATTGAGGCCAATTCGGCAACTTCTGACGGGAGGTTTTTAAATGCAGTCAAAGATAAATCTCGGCTCAAGAAAGAATGAATCGCATGACCACCCTCGTGGACCATCGTTTCGAGGTCGCGTTGAGCGCCAACGGCATTCATAAAAATAAACGGAACGCCAATTTCATAAAGGGGGTAATTGTAGCCCCCGGGTGCTTTTCCTGTTTTGGAGTCGAGGTCGAGGTGTCCGAGCTCGTCCATTTTTTGTAAGCAAGCACCAAAATACGGATCAATTTTGTTGAAGAGCTTGATGGTTCCGTCTAACATTTGTTGGCCGTTTTCAAAAGGTTTCAAGGCAGGCTTTCCTTCGGGGTCTACGTCGAGGTCCCAGGGTTTAAATTGCGTTTTGCCTAATTGGTCTAGTTTGGCTTGCTGTATTTGCTTAACGAGCGGAACAATGTGCTCTTTGATGGCTTCATGAAAAGCAAAGCAATCTGCTTTGGTGTAGTCAAAACGACCCATCTCTACAAACTTGTAGTCGCGGTAGTTTTCAAAACCAGCATTCTTTGCCAGTTGTGTTCTTTTTTCAATGAGGGAGCTGTAAAGCGCATCTAATTTTTCGCGGTCTTGGCGGCGGCGCGCCACTATTTTTTCGAAAATAGTTTGGCGCAGACTTTCATTTTGATCCTTGAGCAGCAAAGCCGCTTGTTGCATGGTGAGCTCTTTACCCTCGTGTTCAATGGTTTGGGCGGCGCTAATGGCACCAAACTGCTGTGCCTCTTCATTTAAAGCCGCTTCAATACTGATATTTTCTTCTCTGAAAAGTGCAAGCGCACTGCGTACAGCCCTGAAATAAATTTGATGTGCAGCGTCTTTTCTTTCTTCGAGATAGGGCAGCGTCACTAGTTTTTTGTTGAGTTGATCTTCAAGCGGTGCTAATTCAGGCTGAATTTGACTCACAAAAAGGTTATAGCGTTCGCGGAGCTGTTCATCTTGAGTGTTGATGCTCATGCGGATATAACGCCACGCTAAATCTTCTTCAAGTACTGCATCGAGTTCAGAGCGATCCTTCAACCACTTATCAAAGTCTGCTAAAGAAGAAATTTGACGCTCGAGTAGGTCCTGAAAATAAGGCTCGATTACCTGGAAATCAGTGATGGCCAAGTTTTCTGGAAGAAATTGGCGCGCTTGTTTTTCAATATTCATGTTATTTTCCTCTAGAAGAACCTGTTTTTACAGCTGTAGGTTTTTTAGGGGCAGCTGGCTTGGCTGCTTTTGGGCTGACACTTGCTGCTGGTGCTTTCTTTTTTGGTGCGTCTGCCTTTGGTGCTTTTACTTCTTTAGCAGTTTCAGCTGTTTCTTCGGCTTTTGCCGCTTCAAAAGATCCGGCTTTGATCAGTAAGTTATACCACTGAAATAACTTGCGAACATCAGACGGATACACACGGTCTTGATCCCAATTTGGTAAGAACTGTGCCATAGCCGCTTCAAGTTCTTTCATGTCGGCTTTGTGAGAAGGCCCTTCAGTTGGGTAAAGTGCCAACATTTTTTCAAAAATGTCTGTCAATTTCACATCTTCCTCGTAGGTAAAGACACTGATGTCATCAAGGGTAGAAATACGTTCTGTCGCATAGGCTGGGAAACGTTTTTTGTCGATCATAGATTCTACGATAACGCTGTTTTTTCCTTGAGCGATAACTTTGAAGAGACCTGGTCTTCCTGAAATGGCGATGATTCCGTTGAGTTGCATAGTTGATTTTCTGATTTAAAAGTTTCCAAAAATAGAAAAATAACGTTTACCAAACGCTGAGGTGTTCTAATTTAGGATGAGCTGTTGCCTGGCAAGAATGGCTCCGTTCGTAAGCAATTGGATATAATAACATCCTTGCGGATAATTTAAGGTCTCACTTTTATAAAATTCGGTATTGAAGTTTGCAGATTTGTACAGCAATTTTCCGTCAAGGGTAAGCAGCTCAAAGTACCGTTCTTGTTGATTCGGATTTGGGTAATATAAATTCAGAGCAGCCGCACTCGGATTCGGAAAAACAAAAAGACCTTTTTCTGCGCAAGTCGGAATTACGTTTGGTGCTGGAAAACGAATTTTCCAAAGCACGCCATTGTTTTCAATGATATAGATGCTGTTGCCTACTTGTTCGGCATCTACGGGAAGGTAAAAACCAGTAACTAAATTGCTTGTTTGAATGGCGTAGTCATTATTCAGGCTATCATAATAAAGGTTCATCATGACCAATTCTCTGGATGGATCCACAAAAGGGCAGGGCGAACCCCAAGGTGAAATAGGGCTAAAACCCGTGCTGTCGCCACCGGGCATAAAACTCATGACAAACCCTTTGCCACTGTAAACTGAACCGAGTGCTTTGTTTTTATCAATGACCAAGCCTAATGGAGAGCGGTGCGGCGTAAACGTTTTGACTGGTGTGCCGCTCTCACTGCTTTTTTCAATATTTCCAGTGATCTCATTTTTATAATAGTCAGCGGCAGCTCCATAGTTGCTGAGTGGTTCTGTAAATTGTAGCCCGCTTGGAATCTGCGGAAAGTTTGGGTCGGCATTGAAATGCCCCTCTAGATAAGCTGAGTTTTGCGGATTAATGAGCGGGTCTTGTGCTGCGTTGTAGTTCGGGTTAGTTAATGGGTTTAGGTTGCCACCAATGCGCCATGGGAAACCGTAATGATGTCCTTCCTGAATCCAGTTGAGCTCTTCGGGGTCATCGCGTTCACCCGCGTTGTCGATGGCGAATAAATGATCTTGGGCATTCCAGGCCATATCGTAAGCGTTGCGTGTTCCCATTGCAAAAACATAACCGCAGGTATCGAGAAAGGTAGAATCGTTGTATAAGTAAATATTTTCAGCCGAAACTGGAATGCGAAAAATCTTACTGGTTAGGGCTTGTTCGCGTAGGCCGGGGAAAGCACCGTTGTTAGTCTGAACTTCACCAAACGAGGTCCGAGAACCACTAGAGAAGTATAAAAATTGCTGTTGCGGGTCAATAGTGAGCCCCGTAAAACCGTGATCGCCACTGGGGCCTGAAGTAGGGTAGGCTTCAGTGCTCAAAACTGTGCTCCAAATTCTTGTGCCGTCGGGCTGTAAGATTCCTTTCATGATCAGGCCAATACCGGTTGTTGAATACCAAATATTACCAGAAAGAAAAAGGGTGCTGTCCATAAAGCACATACCTTGTAAGCGGGTGAGGCTGTGGTCTTGGCTCGTAAAACGCAAAGAATCAGTTTGAGCCGCTTCAAACACTTCGTAAATGTTGCCATTCGAGCCACAATAGAACAAGTGTTTGGAAATCGGGTCTAGTGCTAATTTGGAGGCCCAAGGTTTTGCAAGCAAGATTGAATCTACAAAAATATCGTTGGTGAGGGCCTGAACGCGTTGTGCGCTTGCCAACTCATAAAGCATAAATTGGATGAAAATCGTTAGGATGATGTGTAATTTCATAGTTTTAAATTACTCAATATTTCAACAAGTATACACATAAAGACAAGCAGATTAGGGCTTTAAATTTTCACTTTTTGAAATTACCATTATTTCTGAAATTGGGCTTCGGATCTGCCTGAACTTTATCGCCTTTTATGATTTTTTAACACTACAAATCAACTTATTAACAATAAATCCCTATAATCTATGTACCTTTGCACCTAATTTTAAAAAGAATACATGACATTTGAAGAACTGGGATTGAGGCGAGAGGTGCTGAAGTCGTTGACAGAATTGGGTTTTGAAGCACCGACCCCCATCCAGGAACAAGCAATTCCCTACCTATTAGGAGAAGATTGCGATTTTGTCGGTCTGGCGCAGACCGGTACAGGAAAAACGGCCGCATTCGGTTTGCCGTTAATTAATAACATTGATAACGCAGCACGCCTGCCACAAGGGGTCATTATTTGCCCTACCCGCGAGCTCTGCCTTCAGATTACCAAAGACTTAAATGTTTTTGCCAAGTATCTCGACGGCAATATCACAGCAGTGTACGGCGGAACCGATATCCGTACGCAAATTTCCAACGTAAAGAAAGGAACATCTATAGTTGTGGCAACACCAGGTCGTTTGGTCGACCTCATCAACCGCAAGGTGGTGCAGTTGGGGCAAGTTAAATACGTCATCCTCGATGAGGCCGATGAAATGCTCAATATGGGCTTCAAGGAAGACATCGACATGATCCTTGATCAAACCCCAATTGATAAAAATGTTTGGTTGTTTTCAGCAACCATGCCAAATGAAGTAGCGCGTATTGCACGTACCTACATGACCGATCCTTTAGAAGTTTCTATTGGTCACAAAAATCAAAGTAACGAGAACATTGAGCACATTTACTTTAGTGTCAAGGAACGCGATCGTTATGATGCCGTCAAACGCCTTATCGATTTCAATCCGACTATTTATGGTCTCATTTTCTGTAGAACAAAGAATGAAACGGCTACTGTTGCCATGAAATTGGCCCGCGATGGTTACAACGCAGAACCCCTGCACGGTGACCTCACGCAAGCCATGCGCGACCGCGTAATGGATCGTTTCCGTTCGAAAGAACTTCAGATCTTGGTAGCCACAGACGTTGCTGCCCGAGGCCTCGATATCAATAACATTACCCATGTCATCAACTACAACTTACCAGATGACATCGAGAACTACACCCACCGAAGCGGCCGTACGGCTCGTGCCGGTAAAAAGGGTCAGTCTTTGGTACTTATCAACACACGTGAATTTGTCAAGATCAAAGCGATCGAAAGACAAATGCGTACCACCTTTACACAAGGTCAAATCCCGAATCCGGCCGAAATCTGTGAGATCCAGCTTAAAAAACTCATTGACAACACCATTGCCACTGAAGTAAAAGAAGCCGATATCGCACCTTTCATGGATCAAATCTTAGATTCTTTCAAAGATCTATCTAAAGAAGAAGTCATCAAAAGATTCGTTTCTGCTGAATTCAACCGCTTTATTGAATACTATGAGCGTGCCGGAGATTTAAATGCCTCAGCAAGCAAAGAAGACCGTGATCGCTCAGATCGCGAACGCCCTGACCGCGGTAGCCGCGCTCGTGAAGAGGGTAAAACGCGTTTCTTTGTCAATTTGGGTCGTCGTGATGGCTTGAACCCGGGTGCTATGGTGCGCATCATTTGCGATGCCACAGGCCTCAATTCAAAAGCGCTAGGTCGCATCGATATCATGACCTCCTTCTCGTTTATCGAGGCAGATGATGAGCACACACAAAAAATCCTCAAGTTGGTCGATGGGACCGAATTTGAAGGCCACAAAGTTTCCATTGAAGTAACTGCTCCTGGTCAAGGTGGTGGTGGCGGTGGTCGCGATCGTGGTGGTGACCGCAAATTCTCCAAAGGTCCGGGTTCTAAAAGAGGCCCAGGTTCTTTTGGTGGAAGCAGAAAACCAGCCTTCGAGAAAAAAGGTGGATTTGACAAAAAACGCGCCGGCGGTTCTGATCGCGGATCAGATCGCGGCTTTGGTTCAAAAAGAAGTAAATATTAAAAATAGCATACAAGCTCCTTATGGAAATTAGAAATATCGCCATTATCGCACACGTCGACCACGGAAAAACCACGCTCGTCGATAAAATGATTGAAGCTGGACAGGTAGTCAACGAACGCGACCGCATGACCGGAGAACTCATCATGGACAACAATGACCTTGAAAGAGAAAGAGGAATCACTATTGTATCAAAAAACGTATCTGTAACCTATAAAGGCACCAAGATTAACATCATTGACACACCGGGTCACGCCGACTTCGGTGGAGAAGTAGAACGTGTCTTGAACATGGCCGATGGTGTTTGTTTATTAGTGGATGCTTTTGAAGGCCCAATGCCGCAAACGCGTTTTGTACTTGGTAAGGCTTTGTCAATGGGTATCAAACCATTGTTAGTGATCAATAAGGTGGACAAAGAAAACTGTACACCAGAAGAAGTTCACGAAAAAGTTTTCGACCTCATGTTTGAGCTCGACGCCAACGAAGAACAACTTGATTTCCCTACCATTTATGGTTCTGCTAAAAATGGTTGGATGTCTACAGATTGGAAACAACCTACAGACAGCATCACGCCTTTACTTGATCAAATTCTCGAGTATTTTCCTCCGCGCAAAATTGAAGACGGAAATACCCAAATGCTCATCACTTCCCTTGACTTTTCGTCATATGTAGGTCGTATTGCAATTGGACGTTTGTCAAGAGGGGTCTTGAAAGAAAATCAACCGATCATTTTATCTAAATCAGATGGTCGTCAGGAAAAGCACCGCATCAAAGAAGTTTTTGTATTTGAAGGTATTGAGCGCGCCAAAGTAACAGAAGTTCAGGCGGGTGACCTCTGTGCTGTTACCGGTATTGAAGGATTTGAAATTGGTGATTCTATCTGTGACGCCGAAAATCCAGAACCGCTTCCTACAATTAAAATGGATGAGCCTACCATGAGTATGCTCTTCTCTATCAATGATTCTCCTTTCTTCGGTAAAGAAGGTAAGTTCGTGACTTCACGTCATATCGCGGACCGTCTGACCAAAGAACTCGAGAAAAACTTGGCTTTGCGTGTTCATGACACCGACAAAGCTGATAAATGGATGGTATTTGGCCGTGGTGTCTTGCACTTATCGGTCCTCATTGAAACCATGCGTCGTGAAGGCTATGAACTACAAGTAGGGCAGCCACAGGTCATCATCAAAGAAATCGATGGTGTTAAATGTGAGCCAGTAGAAGAACTAACTATTGACCTTCCTGAAGAGCATAGTGGAACAGCTGTAGAGGCCGTTACGCGTCGTCGTGGAGAAATGACCAACATGGTGCCGAAAGGTGAACGCATGATCGTCACTTTCCAAATTCCATCGCGCGGTATTATCGGTCTTAGAAACTACTTGTTAACGCAAACAGCAGGTGAGGCTATCATGAACCACCGTTTCTTAGAATATCAGCCTTACAAAGGTGAAATTCCAGGTCGTCAAAATGGTTCTTTGATTTCCCTAGAACAAGGAACATCCATTCCTTTCTCTTTGAACAACCTTCAAGAGCGCGGTAAGTTCTTTATTGCTCCTAACGAAGACATTTATGAAGGTCAAGTAATCGGTGAAAACTCAAGAGCAGGTGACCTTTGTGTAAATGTCACAAAAACCAAGAAACTCACAAACATGCGTGCTTCTGGTTCTGACGACAAAGTGCGTTTGGCTCCACCTAAAGTATTTAGTCTTGAAGAGTGTCTAGAGTACATTCAATCAGACGAATATGTAGAAGTAACACCTAAAAATTTGCGCATTCGTAAAATCCTTTTGAAGGAAACAGATCGCAAACGTTCAGGTAAAGCGTAATATTTTTGCCATTTTTGCGTTCGCATAACGATGAAAAAGGCATTTATACTATTTAGCATCATGAGTTCGCTTTTGGTTTTTGGCCAGAAGCGAACTTTTTTTTCTAGGTCAGAGCTTGGTTTTACGGTAGGTCAGAGCTATTATCTCGGTGACCTCAATCCGTATCAGCAGTTCAAGCAAGCAAATCTTGCAGGTGGCCTCATTTATCGTTATAATTTCAATACAAGGCTCAATTTCAGAGCCAATTACCTTTACGGGAAGGTTGCTGCCGCAGACTCACTTTCTCCTTATCCGCTTTTAGTAAATCGCAATTTAAGTTTTGAATCCAATTTACACGAAGTTGCAGCGGGGCTCGAATTCCATTTTACGCCTTTTCAGTTTGGCAGCAGTAGGTATCCGGCAACCGCATATTTTATTGCACAAGTGGGTGTTTTTCACATGAACCCCATGACCATGTATAACGGTGAGCTTATCGCCTTGCAAACGATGGCCACAGAAGGACAAGGAACCAGCATCGGAACGCGTAAGCCATACTCGTTGTATCAGCTGTGTGTGCCATTAGGTATGGGCTTGAAATTCAGCCTTGGTAAAATGGCCACCCTGAATTTAGACATGGCCATTCGCAAAACCTTCACCGATTATCTCGACGACGTTGGCTCCGATTTTTATGTGGATCCGCAGGTGCTTGATGAAGAGGTCTCGACAACAGCCGCAGCACTCTCAAATCGCAGCCTAGATGGGAATCCTTTTGGTAAGCGCGGCACAAGCAGTACCAAAGATTGGTATGTTTACACAGGTGCAACACTCACTTTTCGCTTAGGAAAAGGTGGAGGTTGTTTTTATTAATTCATTCATTACAGAGCCATGAAATTTAGCCTCTTATTTGTTTCGATTTTAGTCCTTTTTTCTTCTTGTCAATCAGAGGTTTGTAAATGTGCAGACCAATGGTATGAAATGACCGAAGCACTTAAAAAGGCCGACGAGCAAAAGCAAGACATTGAACCCATCTTGAAAAAGTATGAGACGGGTATTGAAAAATGTCGAGACATGGATGCAAAAATGACCCCGCAAGAAAAGGAAGAAATGATTGCAGAATTAAAGACCTGTAGCTCTTATAAAAAACTCGGTGGGGTTTCGCAGTAAAAAGCGGGTTTACTCTTACACTTCTCCTAGCCTTAAACAAGCCTTGAAAACTTCTTGGTAAGCGGCCCAATGTTGGTAACCTGAAATGGTTTCATTGTGCCATAAAAAACTAAATGTTCCTCCAAAGAGCTGAACTTGTCCGTGTAAAAACGTAATTTCTTCTAAAGCCTCTTTTGGACTTAATTTCATGTATTCAAGAAGAGTTCCATCCATGTAGACAAACGGATGAATATGTAAAGCTGTTTTTTCATTTTTACTGAGGTCAAACCAACGAAAACTTCGGGCTGTTCCTGCTCTAAATCCGGTTGTTTCTGCATACCCCATGGTATAGTCATGTGTGATGCCATTTTGTAAGAGCATTTGGTAGGTTTGAGGCACCTTTAGCAATAAAAAGTGCTGTCGGTTGCTATTGGGTTGATAACCTGTAATTGCAGACAACCGCGCGCATTCTATTTGTAACTGTTGACCACTGTTTTGTGTTTGCGAGCTGGCATGAATGCCAATTTCCGCAAACTTGGCAATTTGTTTGATTTTGTCTTGTTGCGCTAAATTTAGGTGCGAAAGATTTTTGTCGAGTTTGCTATAGTTGCCGAGTAACCAAAAAACTTTGGTCTCAGAAAAATACTGTGCGATTTGTTCAATCCAATCAAAGGTGTCGTAAGGATCGTGTTTAAGGCCTTTTCGGACCTGTTGTCGGTCTTGTCTTCTGCTTTTTCTGCGATACACTAAGTCTTTGAGGTCAGCGAGCTGGCTTCTGAGTTTATTTTTGTGTGCGTAAGCAAAAGTATTATCGATGTCAAAGGTTGGCTGAAAAGTATAACGCAGTGCTCGTGCGTTCAACGATGTGTTCCAATTTTGTTCTAAATAAGCGATGAAATCTAGGCTCCAAATTTCACAAATAGGCTGCTTGAGCCAGCCCTTTTTAAATAGTATGGATGCTTTGGCTTCAAAGCGTTGAAAATGATCCGTTTGTATCGTGTTGTATTCTTCCATCCGACTCAGGACGTAAAAGATAGCGGCGAGCGGATCCGGTTGCTTATCAAAACTCAAGCATTCAGCTTGGTGAAAAATTTCCGCTTGAATTTCTCCTTTGAACAAGGTTTCTTCGAATAACAAACTTGCCGGTTTGAGTTGCAAACAGGCATCAAAATCGCGCGATGAATAATTGAGTTTGTGCCCTTGTGCAGCCATAAACTGGATGCCGTCATTGGTGATTTCGTAGGGGATTTTTCTTTCAGTGAAAACGAAATCTAAGGTGTAGAGCAAGCGCTCAGTGATATATTCAACGTAGATCAGCACTAGAGTTCAGCTAATATTTTTTCGCAAATGAAATGAGCGGCTTGTCCGTTGCCAAACAGTTCAGGATAAGCGCAGTGGTGGTTTTCTGAGAATTGTGCGTAGGCTTTTAAAATTTGATTTTTATGCGCTCCGGTCAGGATGGCTGCACCTGCCTCGACAATTTCCACCCACTCAGTTTGCTCGCGAAGAATGATACAAGGTTTCTCAAAGAAATAAGCTTCTTTTTGTAAGCCTCCACTATCTGTAATGATGAGTGTTGCATTTTTTTCAAGTGCAATTATGTCTAAAAAGCCAGCGGGTTCAATGAGTAGTAATTTTTCTTCTTGTTCAATTTGCTGTATCAGCGTAGCTGGAAGCAAGGCTTGCATTTTATTTTTAGTTCGAGGATGAATCGGTAGTACAATTGTATGCTGAGACTTAGTAATGATTGTCAATAAGGCTTCAAAAATTTCTTGTAGCGCCCGCGGGTCATCGGTGTTGCTGTCGCGATGAATGGTACACAAAATAAAGTGCTGATCGACCAAACCTAATTTTTGCAGCAAGTCAGATTTTTTTTCGCTGATGCTAGAAAAATACAAACTGTTGTCGTACATCACATCGCCACAATGGTAAACATGCGGATGATCAATAGCAGCCTTTCCTTTGTTTTCAAGTGAAAAGCCTTCGTTTTTAAGGTTGTTGAGCCCTGCTTGTGTCGGAACAAACAATAAAGTGCTCATGTGGTCACAACTTATCCGATTGAGTTCTTCGGGCATCGCTTTATTAAAGCTTCTGAGACCAGCCTCAATGTGTACCACCGGTATATGAATTTTAGCCGCGGCTAATGCACCAGCAATGGTTGAATTGGTGTCGCCATAGACCACCACGGCAGTGGGTTTTTCTGCTAACATTAATGCTTCGAGACCTTCTAACATGGCTGCAGTCATTTTGCCGTGGCTTCCGCTGCCTACTGCCAGGTTATAATTGGGTTTTGGAATCCCGAGTTCTTCAAAGAACACTGCTGACATGTTTTCATCGTAATGTTGGCCCGTATGGACCAAGATCTCTTCAAGCTCTTCGGCAAAAGATGTTTTGATGGCTCTGGATAGGGCTGCCGCTTTGATGATTTGCGGGCGTGCACCAATGATTGTGAGGATTCTTTTTTTTGACATGTTAGAGGAGGCCTTCATCGGCGAAGCTAAAATAGCCATTATCTGTGAAAATCAGGTGATCGAGCAGTTTCATATCGATGAGTGCAGCAAAATTCTTGATGTCTTTAGTAAGCGCTTTGTCTTGTTCGCTTGGTTGCAATTGTCCGCTCGGATGGTTGTGGCAAAGAATAATGCCACAGGCAGCACAGCGCAAGGCATACTGAAAAATTCTTTTGGCATCGGCAATGGTACTGTGTCTGCCGCCCACACTCAGTTGATTGATTTCAATGATTTCATTGGAAAAACTGAGGTACAACACAAAGAACTGTTCATGATCGAGGTCACTGAGTTTGGGTTGTAAAAGCTCATAGACATCTTTAGATTTTTTAATCTGATTGCGTTTTTTTACTTCCGAGGCCCGATAGCGTCTGCTAAGTTCAAAGGCACCCACAATTTTGTGGGCTGTGCTTAAATCTAGCCCGTAAATTTCCAAGAGATCCCAGGTGCTGCTTTTGGCCAGTGTGCGCCAGTCTTTTTGGTGCCAGCGCCAAGCTCTTTCCAAAATTGCTTCCTGTTTTGATTTTTCGAAAGAGGTTCCACAAACAAGTTGCAAGAGTTCAGGGTCACTGAGCTGTGTGATATCAATGTTTTGTTTCATTTTCAAAAAACGGAAATCAGCGCTTGCTATTCTCAGGGTGGATAACTTTTTTCTGTACCGACTTTTTTTATCTTTGTGTTATGTCGAAAAAGTCGAAGAACCTCCAAAATGTGGTCTACAGTACCAATCCCAATTTTGCTTACGAATATGAGCAAGAACAAGACCAGGACACACTTCCACCACAACAGCAAAAGCTTTATGTCAGTCTTGATCGCAAGCAAAGGGCGGGTAAAGAAGTGACCTTAATAGAAGGTTTTGTCGGGGCCGAGGATGACCTCAAAGATCTCGGGAAAATACTGAAAAGTAAATGTGGAGTTGGCGGAAGCGTCAAAGACAACGAAATCCTGATTCAAGGTAATTTCAAGCAAAAGATTTACGAGCTTTTACTCAAAGAAGGTTATTCGCAAACCAAACAAAAAGGCTAATTGTTTTAAGCCAGATCTGGTGCAGGTTCAATATGTATGAGCACCTCTGTAATAAAGGGGAAGCGAGCCAATAAATGATCTTTTAAATCATGAGAAATGGCGTGTCCTTCTCTTACACTTAAAGCGCCATCAATTTCTAAATGGAGGTCCACAACGTAAGTCATTCCGTTCTTGCGAGCCCAACATTTTTCAATATCAATGACTCCACTAACTTCTTTTGATACCAACCTGATTTCATCAATAAGATCGTGGTGCGTATGTTCATCCATGATTTCACCCAATGCGGGTCTAAAAATTCGGTAAGCGTTGTAGACGATAAATACCGATGCTATTAATGCTGCCCAGTCATCTGCTTTTTCAAAACCTTTGCCAAAAAGAAAAGTGCATAAAATCCCTAAAAAGGCAATCAAGGAAGAGATGGCATCAGATCGATGGTGCCAAGCCTCTGCTTTTAAACTGCTCGACTTTGTCAAAACACCTTTATGGTGAACATATTGATAGCTCAATTCTTTGATGATGATGATCGCAGCTAAGATATAAAGCGTATAAAATTCAGGTTGTTGCTGTGGTTCATTGAGGTGTCTGATACTTTCTACGGCAATGATTGTTGCAGAAATTAATAAAAAACCGACGACTGCAAAGGTAATGAGGGGTTCCGCTTTGCCGTGTCCGTATGGATGGTCTTCATCGGCTGGTTTATGGGCATATTGGAGGCCAAATAAAACCAAAAAACTAGAAAAGATATCGGCACAAGATTCAATGGCATCTGCAATGAGCGCATCAGAATGCCCAAAAATACCGCCGAGTCCTTTCACAATAGCAAGAACAGTATTTGTAACTAAGCTTAGAAAGGCAGTGCGCTTGGCTTGTGATAGAAGTCCTTGCATTTTTCAAAGATAAAAAAAAGCGGCTCAAAGAGCCGCTTTTTCGGTCCGGATGGGGTGGGCCAACCGAACCATAACCTAACTATAAACTACTACAATCTACTATTAACAAATACGATGCCAAACTCGTAAAGGGGTGGTAGACTTGTAAAAAAAATTAATTTTTGATCAGTTTTGTTCTTTTCGAACCTGCTTCAATCATGTAAATGCCAGCGTTAAGACTTTCAAGATCGAGCGCGTCTCCGGGTTGTAAAACACGTTCTAATAAGAGTTTGCCATTTAAATCAGCAACACGAACATTTGTTGGCTGCTCTAGTGAAACCATAATTTCATCCGTTGCAGGATTTGGATAAACGACTAATTGATTTTCCAATTCATTGATTCCGTCAATCCACATGTTGATATTAAACGTTGTATTGGTGATGATTGGGCTATTCCAATCAAAATAAATGTAGGCCGTGTTTTCAATAGTTGAATTGATCGGATTATTTGGCAATTCTGTAATGCGGTACGTAAGATGCCCGTGGCTTTGCTCTTCGTTGGTGGTAGAGTCTGGTAACCAAATTTGCGGAAACTCGAAGCGATAGATACCGTTGCCCAAATTCACTACTTGCATGTTGTGCGAGGCTTCAATGAGGGTAAAGCTATTCCAATCAAGTGCTGCATCAAGGGTATCAATGATGTAGATATTTTGCGCCGGTGCGGTTCCTGTATTTTGAAAACGGATGGTATAGGAGAGTGCGTCGTCAATAAATGCATCGAGGTAGCCAAGTGGGAAATTATCGTTCTGATAATCAGTAGAGGCATTTTTATCATTTGGATCATAACTATTGCCAAGAATTTGTAATAGGTTTCCGGCGTTATTATAAGTACCACAGTCTGAGATGCTACCTGTTGGAGCTATACTTGAGCTAAAGTAGTGCTGCGCACCATTGATCAGGCCGCCAGGTACGTTGAACTGAATGACATCATAATTCATAAAATTGCTACTTGAGCTAGACAAATTCCATGTAATTGTATTACCAGAAATGGTGTAATTTGAATTTTGAATAGAGGCAAGAATTGGGCTCACACCAACAGGAAATGTCATGCTCAGCGTGTAGTTGCCTGCGGCACTTGGTCCATAGCTTCCCCAATTTAATTTAATGTAAGCAACACTATTTTGGTAATAGCCAATCCATGGGGTTACACTTGTCCAGAGGTCTGCACAACTTGTAGTTCCGCCACAGTTGATGGGTAACATCCCAGGTTGAAGTTGTGGAGAGTTGAATCCTTGTAACGTAACGTAGGAGGAAGGTACTGAATAACCATTATAAGTGAGCCATGTTGGGCTAACCTGAGCAAGGATGAAATTGCTTGTACTGTTAAATGGCCCACAATAAGTAAAATAACCTGTGGAATCTGTGTAAACGGTAACACTTGTGTTAGAATTGGGCTGGACGAAAAGTTGAACAGCAGCTCCAATTAGTGGTAATTCTCCGGGATTCATGATACCGTTTGCGTTGGCATCACAAAAAACAAAGCCGCCATAGCAAAAAGTTGGCGAGACATACCCTCCACAACTTAGCGGAAAATTAATGGTAGAAGGTGGTATGCCGCTATTACAAGGTGTTCCGGTAATATAATTGATATTGCTTCCGTTGTTATTGAGGATGCTGTATCCTTGCTGAGTCAGCCAGTTATTATTTAATGATAAGGTAAAGGTGTCATTGGCAGCACCAGTATAAGTAAGGTAGTAATGGCCAGTTGCGTCAGAATAAGTCAATATACCGTTTACAGAAACAGGCGCATTTGCTATTGGTGTTTCTCCGTTATCTAACACGCCGTTATCGTTGGCATCGCAATAGACCTGCCCAGTGGCACACAAAGTCTGAACACCTTGCGCACAAATGAGGGTAAATTGAAAAGTTGTTAGCCCTGAAATTGGTAAATTAAAGGTTGTTGCGGGTACTGCACTTTGAACTTGATAGCCGTTAGCGAGCAGCCATTGTTGGCTAATTTGCAGCGTATAATTGCCGATAAGCACATTGTTGATTTGTAAAATATTGCTGCTTGCTGGGCTTCCATTATATTGTTGTCCGTTGTTGCCAACCAATTCAAAAGGCACATTGGCAAGGGTTTGCTCAATGGTGCCGTTGTTGTCACAATCAAGACCTACAAATGTGTAGGCATAAAAATTACAAGCACCTACTGAATAAGAGATACTGTCATAGGCATAGGTTTGATTGGCAGGATTGTAAACCGTGGTGGTGATCAGGTAAGTTCCGGGTGCGTTATAAATATGCGACAACGGTGGATTCATAGAAATATTGGTTCCACTGTTTGAGGTACCTCCGCCTGAATTACTTGTATTGCCATCGCCCCAATTGACCACAGCCTGAAATTGAAAGCCATTGAAATTATTTCCTGTGATTACATAGGGTAGGTCAAAGCTCTGTACAGTTGTAGTGTTTGGGCTTACTGCTGAAAATCCAATTGTGATAATTGAGTCACAGCTTGCCGAATTGATTGTAGTGGGGAGGTTGAGGCCGTTAATAGCAAAACCAGTTACTTGTGCGTCTAGCTTAGAAGTGGTGAATAAAACAGCTAGGATTGAGAAGAGATATAAATGCTTCATATAAACGAATTTAATACATGACGTCAGGATGCAAGAAGCGGTTGCTTTGTTTCTGACTTACTTTATTAACTTTGTTTCCTATGGCAACCATTGATCGTTTGCGCTTAACACCTTTTGGGAATCTTGAATTACTTGCCAAGCAAGTGGTTGAAGGTTTCATAACAGGTATGCACAAAAGCCCCTTTCATGGCTTCTCGGTTGAATTTGCTGAACATCGTTTGTACAACCCCGGTGAATCGACAAGAAACATTGATTGGCGTCTTTTTGGTCGCACCGACAAATTGTTTTCAAAGAAATACGAGGAGGAAACCAACCTGCGCTGCCAAATTGTTTTAGATGGCTCAAGCTCTATGTATTTTCCGAAGGAAGAGCAAAATAAACTCGAGTTTTCCATTTATGCTGCAGCAAGCCTCATCGAGCTATTAAAAAGACAACGCGATGCTGTTGGCCTCAGTATTTTTGATGAAACATTGGCCTTGCACACCGCTGCAAAATCATCTTTGACGCATCATCGCTTTTTGTACAGTGAGCTCGAAAAAAGATTACATGTATATCAGCCCACAGAAAAAAAGCAAACAAATACGGCGCAAGCCCTTCACGATATCGCCGAATTAGCGCATCAACGTAGTATGGTCTTGATTTTTTCTGATTTACTCGATGATCCTGCAAATACTGAAGCCTTATTTGATGCTTTAATGCACTTGAAACACAACAAGCACGAGGTTATTTTATTTCATGTCTTCAATGAAGCGCTCGAACAAAACTTTGACCTCGAGGACCGCCCGTATCAGTTAGTCGATATGGAAACCGGTGAAACACTCAGGCTCAGACCAGCTGAAATCCGGGAGAAATACCAAAAGGCCTTAAGTGCGCACTTCAAAAATATAGAAATGCGCTGCTTAAATCATGGTATTGATCTTGTGAAAGCGCCCATGGAAGCGGGCTATGACAACATCCTATTGCAGTATTTACTCAAGCGTCAAAAGCTTTATTGAGTCTTTTCATTTATTGCACAATAATGCGTTTTGAAGTATGATTTTGCTTGCTACTAATTTGTAGTTGGTAAAAGCCACTGCTGAATGCAGCCGTAGAAATTTTTACAGAAGTACTGTTCGGAAATAGCGTTTGAATGGTTTTGCCTGTCGCATCTTGGATGTCAATGCGGTCAATAGTTTCAAGGGCATCGAGACGCAACTCCTCAGCACAAGGGTTAGGCCCCATTTCGAGCGAAAAATCAGCAATACTCGTGTTACTCGCAGCTGGGTTCGGGCGATACGCTGCCGCTTCAAAACAATCGCTTTGAGAACGGAACATATCAAAGTAGTAGTCATTGGGAATTGTTACACTCGATACAATAGAACCATCTACTAATGAAAGCCCAAGAAGTGTAATCCCCGCCGAAAGGCTGGTTTCGAAATAATAAATGCCGTTTACTGGATCTATTGTGGCTGCATTCATGACATAATTGTCTAGGTTGAGAAGGGTGGGCAGCGGGGTCACAACTCCGGTAGTGACATCAATTTTGCCTAAGCACTTGACGCCATTTTGCATGATCAGACCATACATAGTGGTGTCGGCACAACTATATGCAAAGTTGTCAAAGCTATTGCCGCCTGATGGAATCGTAATTTGAGGATCTGAAAAGATAGTGCCGTTGTAAAGGTCTAGACCGCGCAAATTGCCTTGAGTTATAAAATAATAAACCATGAGGTGCGGATTGATCACAGCACCTGCCATTGTATAACTTGTCGCAATAGAGCTTGGCGAGACTAAACTGACAGCACCAGTGGATAAATCACAGGTTGCAAGGCGCATGTCACCGCTATAGGTTCCGGTAGTTGGGTTGTAAACGACCTGAGAATAAAGCCCGTACATGGTAGAATCAGCAGTATTGAATCTAAAGTTGTTGAAGTCACCGTTTGTATTTGGTAGCGTAACGGTTACATCTGAAAGAATGCTGCCATCAAGCAATGAAATGCTTAACCAAGAGTCTTCGTCTTGGTAACTATAACTTAAGTCATAGGGATTCAAAGAAACGCCAGTTGTATTGATTGTGGTACTGAGACTCGGGTTACCGATTGGAGTAACTAGCCCAGTAACTGGATCAAGAGAAACAAATGCAACATTTGGAGGTGTCATTTGTCGATAAAGACCAAAAATGGTATTGCTCATTTGAGCAGAAGCACTCAAAAAAGTAAGGATAAATGAACAAAGCAATATTGTGCAATTTTTTCTCATGACTTCGGGTTTAGTTAACTACCGCAATACAAACACCCATCATCGTCATCTTGTTCAGGATGTGACTCAATTTCAGGGTTTAACTGCTTTTTGAGCTCATAGATTTTTTGCTGTGTTTCGATGTCAGAGAAGAGGTCTCCGGTAAGTTGCGCTTTGAGCGCAGAAATTTGTTGTTCGATCTGTTCCATGACACTAAGATAAAAAAAACTCTTATTCAGCAATCCGCTTTGACTTGATAGGCATCCCGTTAATATATTGTACCTTTGCAGTTAAATTCAATTATGGCACACAAATCCGGATTTGTCAATATCGTCGGTTCTCCAAATGTCGGGAAGTCTACGCTCATGAATCAACTCGTTGGTGAAAAACTTTCAATTGTTAGTTCAAAAGCGCAAACTACTCGTCACCGTATTTTGGGTATTGTCAATGATGAAGATTATCAAATCGTCTTCTCGGATACACCTGGGGTGGTCAATGCAGCCTACAAACTGCATGAAAACATGATGGAATACGTCAATTCTTCCATCCAAGACGCCGATGTCTTGATTTTCATGACCGACACCCAAGAAAATGAAATGAACCACAAAGAAACCCTTGAGCGCATTCAGCGTCTCGAAGTGCCAGTTTTTTGTGTGATCAATAAAATCGATAAGTCTGATCAAGCGAAGGTCATGGAACGCGTTCAATACTGGCAAGAAAAATTACCAAAAGCCAAAGTATTTGCTATTTCAGCTTTGCATCAGTTTAACATCGATGCGGTTTGGCAAGAAATCCTGGACCTCATTCCTGAAAGCCCGCCATACTACGACAAAGAAGAACTTTCAGATCGTCCGATGCGTTTCTTTATTTCAGAAATCATCCGAGAAAAGATTTTCATCCATTGTCAGAAAGAAATTCCTTACAGCACTCAGGTAGAGGTGGAGGAGTACAAAGAAGAACCAGGCCTTACTAGAATTAGGGCCAACATCATTGTCGAGCGCGATTCTCAACGAGGCATTATCATTGGTCGTGGCGGTGAAATGCTCAAGCGCATAGGTCGTGAGGCCCGCATCGACATGGAAAAATTCCTTGAAACCAAGGTCTTCCTTGAAAATTATGTCAAGGTCGATAAAGATTGGCGTCATTCAGAAGTCAAACTCAAGAAATACGGATATTAAGTTTTAAACATGAGTAATATAGTTGCCATAGTCGGTCGTCCGAACGTTGGAAAGTCCACTTTATTCAACAGGCTCACTGAGTCTCGAGATGCTATTGTCAAAGAAGTAAGTGGCGTAACGCGTGACCGCTTATACGGTAAAGGCGAATGGAATGGTTATCAGTTTTCAGTAATTGATACCGGAGGTTATGCCAAAACAAAAGAAGATATTTTTGAAGGTGAAATCCGCAAACAAGTAGAAATCGCCATAGAAGAAGCAACCGTTATTGTGTTCATGGTCGATGTCATGACAGGTATCGTTGAAATGGATGAAATCGTGGCGCAACTGCTGCGCAAAAGCAAAAAGCCTGTTCTCATTGCAGCCAATAAAGTCGACAACACAGAAAGAGTTGGTTTGTCCTCAGAGTTTTATGCTTTTGGTTTGGGTGATGTCTATGACCTCAGTGCCACTAACGGAAGTGGCACGGGTGAAATCCTTGACGAATTGGTCAAATACTTTAACAAAGAAGACGAATCAGTAAGAGAAGAAGATAATTTACCTAGAATTGCTATTGTTGGGCGTCCTAATGTAGGAAAGTCTTCAATGGTCAATGCACTTACTGGCCAAGAACGCAATATTGTTACCGATATCTCTGGAACCACCCGAGATGCCATCCATACCCGCTACAAAGCTTTCGGTTTTGACTTCTTGCTCATTGATACCGCGGGTATCCGCAAAAAAGCAAAAGTCACTGAAGACATCGAATATTATTCGGTGCTACGCTCTGTGCGCACCATTGAAAATGCAGACGTCTGTTTATTCATGATCGATGCCTCAGAAGGTATTCAAAAGCAAGACCTCAGTATTTATTACATGATTGAGAAAAACTCAAAAGGTGTAGTTGTTTTGGTTAATAAATGGGATTTAGTCGAGAAAGACCAAAATACCATGGTTAAGTTTGAAGAATTATTGCGCGAGCAATTGGCGCCATTCAACGATGTGCCGATCATTTTCACCTCAACACTTAACAAACAACGCATTCACCGCGCCTTGGAAACTGCCATGCGCGTCTATGAAAACAGAACACGCAAAATACCAACACACGAACTCAATGAGGTGATGCTTGAGGTAATCGCTCAAACCCCTCCACCGGCAGTGAAAGGAAAGTATATTCGCATCAAGTTCGTGCAGCAATTGCCAACGCATGCACCTACGTTTGCCTTCTTTTGTAACTTGCCTCAATACTTAGCAGACTCCTATAAGCGCTTCCTAGAAAATCGTTTAAGAGAGCGTTTTGATTTTGAAGGAGTTCCCGTCAAGATTTTCTTTAGAAAGAAATAATATAGCTTGATCGGATTCAATATGATCCTGAAAAAACACAAGGATTAGCTGGAGAAAATTAAAGCCAAAAAAAATAAGCATAAAAAAGGCGACCATTTGGTCGCCTTTTTTATGATCAAAGATTGATCAATTTGCTTATCGAATGAGGTTCAAGTGGCCAGAAACGATTTTGCGATAATCGTTTTCTTTTGGCTCAAATTGAAGTTTCCAAATGTAGATTCCTGAAGGAACTTTGGTGCCGTCTGGGCCGTAGGTACCATCCCATGCTTGGGTAGCATCGAAAGTTTCCCAGATCAGTTCTCCCCAGCGATTGAATACTGCTAAATGGAATGAGTGTGGATCAAAGCCCGTTGTGAAGATGGCCTGCCAAGTTTGGTTATGCTCGTCTTCATCAGGGGTAAAGGTATTCGGGAGATAGTAAATTGGTTCAGCAATGACCGGAATGTTCAATTGGTAGTCATCAGAACAGCCCAAAGAGGTACTTGCGGTAAGCGTCACTAATAAATTCTCGGTGACATCTATATAGTTGTGATTAGGGTTTTCTTCGGTGCTTGTTGTGAGGTCGTCAAAATCCCAGAAATATGAAATGGCACCTACAGAATTATTTAGAAACTGAACCGGCATCGTGGTTTCTGTGAGCGCACCAGGAATACATGAGAACGATGCTTCAGGATAGTTCTCCATGTAGATGTAGTCATTGTAGGTTGTCGTTTCAATACAGCCTAGTAAGTTGTACTCTAGGGTGATGTCGTGGTAGCCACTCGCATCAAAACTGTAAGAGAGGTTCGTGCCTGTGCCAATCGTTGTACCGTTCCAATACCAAGTGTATTGAGCGCCTTGAACTGCTCCAATGGTACTGAGGCCAACTAGAAGCGGATTACAACCTGAAAGTGTATCAGCAACAAAAGTTGGAGGTACAGCGGGTACAATTGTAACAATCATGTCAACAGTATCACCACATTGCCCCGGGTCAGGGAAGAAGGTGTGCGTGAAAATACCAGGGATTGAAGTGTCAATGTTTGGCGGCGTCCATGCTCCGGTGATGCCTGGAACGTTGTTCGAGGTTGTCGGGAAAATTGGATTGGCATCGTTTTGACACAACTGTGGAATTTGTGTAAACTGCGGAATAATCAGTGGATCAACAGTAATAGGGAAGGTTAGCGTTGATGCACATTGATTCGGGTTTGGAGTAAAGGTATAATTAACAGTTCCTGGCGAAGTTGTAACTACTGTCGGGCTATTCCAAGAGCCTGTAATGAGTGGGCCATTCAAATAGCTTGTTGTGTTTGTAGCCGTTGTCGGGATCACAACACCGGTCATGTACTGACAAATTTGACCCATTGGGTTGAATTGCGGAGTAGTAAGTGCATGTGTTACGATATCCATGGTCGCAGGAAATGCACACTGACCAGCTGTAGGGGTAAAAGTATAAGTTGCTGTTCCGGCTACTGCAGAAGAAATTGTAGCAGGGTTCCAAGTTCCTGTGTAAGGAATGTTATTTGTAGAAGATGCAGGTAAAGCTGGTGGAACATCGTTGATACAGAGGTCAGGCAACTGATTAAATGTTGCTTGCTCATTTGGAAGAATCTGGATGTTCATGGTTGCTTGTGTAGCACAGATACCAGCATTCGGGGTAAAAGTATAAGTAAATGTGCCTGAATTTGTGGTGTTTATCGCAGCTGGGTTCCAAGTACCGGCAATAGTAGGGACGTTTGTAGAGTTATTGGCAAACGCAGGTGCAGCTGCATCCTCGCAAATTGGCGCAATTTGATTGAAAGTTGGCAGAACAGGCGTATTTACAACAACTGTTGTGGTTGCTGTAGAAATACAACCTCCTGCGTCATAAGTAAGTGTGTAAGTCCCGGCCATTGCAGCAGTTGCATTTGGAATAGTTGGGTTCTGTACAGTTGAGGTAAAGCCATTTGGACCGGTCCAAGAATAAGCAGGAGCACCAGTTGTGGCAGTTAGGTTGATTTGACTACCAGCACAATAAGGTCCATTGTTGGCAACAGTTACGGAAGTAGCACCTGCAGTGTACGTGATGACAACTTGACCATGACCAGTTTGAAAACCTTGTGTACACGTACCGCCAGCAGGGTAAAAGCTAGAGCCGCCACCGCCGCCACCGCCGCCGTTAAAACCAGGACAACAGTTGTCGCCGCCGCCGCCGCCGCCGCCAAAATAGCCGCCGCCGCCGCCGCCGCCTGAAGCAGTTGAATAAAAGCCGCCAGCTCCACCAGTGCCAATAGTTCCCGCTGAACCAATCTGACCGCCACCCCATGGTGGGCCGCCATTACCGCCGGCAGTTTGTGTGCCTCCACCGCCACCTACAGGAGTAAAGCCTGAGCCCAATCCTGCTTGGCCTGCAGCACAGCCACCAGCACCACCAGAAGCTTGATAGTTGGCTTGCTGGGAGCCGCCAGCGCGTCCGCCACCACCGCCCGCAACTACAATGCGGTTATTCATGGCAAATGGCGTTACACGAATGTCAGAGGCACCGCCTCCACCTTTGGATTCATATTGAGGATTTGAAGGGCTAGCATGGCCATTTCCGCCACCATTCCAACCCCCGGCTGGGCCAGTTGGGCAACCTCCAACTCTAATTTCGAGTACTTGGCCAGGTGTTACTGCAATACTTGGGTGTTGCACGCGTGCGCCATTACCTCCTTGACCAAGAGAACTCACAAAAGGAGTGCCTAAAATACCACCACCTTTAGCTCCACGAACATCTACTTGAATGGAGTAAACACAAGCAGGAACTGTCCAGGTTTGGATGGCACCGGTATAATTAAATGTGACACTTTGTTGTGCCTTGGTAGTGAAAATAAAAACAAGAGAAAGTAGAGAGAAGAGTAACTTCTTGAACATAATATGTAGGTTAATGTAGGTAGACAAATTTAAGTTAAATTATTGTGATTTTAGAACGAAAAACTCCTGTGAGGGTTGCTTTTTACGTTTGAAAACGCTAATTTTCTATCAAACAATTATTTATGAACCCATACACAGGGCCCTGGACACACTTGGAAGCCGCGCATTTATTAAGACGCGCTACCTTTGGCGCTACTTTTTCGCAAATTGATCAAGCGGTTAATTTGGGTTATAATGCGACGATCGCCCAATTATTGAATACAAGCGTATTAGACCAGCCTTTGGCCTATGACCCACAAGAGCAAATTGTCGGTTTGGGTACAACTTGGGTCAATGCGGTTTATCCGGCAGCAATTACTGCCAATCAGCAAACTGAGAACGCACGCCGTAAATCTTTAGGTGCTTGGTTGATGAAAAATATCAACCAAGAGCAACTTAATGTGAATCAAAAGATGCTCTTCTTTTGGCAAAACCATTTCGGTGTCACGACTTCAGGAGATGCAAGGGCTATGTACCAATTTATTAGTGTCTTGCAACAGCATGCTTTAGGAAATGTAAAGGCGCTTGTAAAGGCAGTATCCACGGATCCGTGTATGCTTATTTTTTTAAATGGCTCGACCAACACTGTTTTTTCACCTAATGAAAATTTTGGCCGTGAGCTTCTTGAACTTTTTACGATAGGCAAAGGCCCACAATTGGCGGCAGGTGATTATGGGAATTATACAGAGCAAGATGTTGCAGCAGCAGCAAAGATATTCACTGGTTTTACCGTTCAAGGTGTGCGTAGTGCTACGCAAACACAAGTAAGCAGCCAGTTTATGCCACTACTTCATGACAACAGCACCAAGACTTTATCTTACCATTTTAATAACCAGCAAATCAGTCCAAATGGCGCAAACGAGCACCTCGATTACATCGATTTGATTTTCGCTCAGCCCGAGACAGCAAAATATATTTGTAGAAAGCTCTACCGCTATTTTGTAAATTATGACCTCAGCCCGTGGGTAGAAACAAATGTAATAAATGAGCTTGCCCAAACTTTAATTAGTTCAAACTTTGAAATTCAACCTGTACTCAGTCAATTGTTTGGCAGCGAACATTTTTATGATACAAGCGTCAGAGGAGCCATCGTTAAGTCGCCGCTAGAAGCTATTCTCTCTATGTTTAATTCGAGTCAGTCTATGCTCAATTTAGACTTGCAAACAAATTATCAAATGTATTTGGCAATGTACACCATTGCCGATCAAATGGGTCAAGAGTACGGTGCGCCACCGAGTGTAGCAGGCTGGACTGCTTATTATCAAGCGCCAGCTTTTTCTAAGTTATGGATCAATTCCACGTATTTAAAAAAGCGCTTTGATATCGCACTTCTAATGACAACCAATGGCTTGACCATGAACGGGCAAAATTTTTCTTTGAATTTTTTGGGTTTACTCAATGGTTTATCAAATCCCAATTCAGCCCCTCAGGTCATTGCAGATCTTTGTTTGGTATTTTGCCCTAAGCCAATAGACGCCGCAGATCAACTTTATTTAAAAAGTTTACTTACGGGTGGCTTGCCAGATTTTGAATGGACGCTTCAGTACAACGAGTATTTATCAGACCCAACCAACCCAGTTTTTTCTTTACCAGTCATTCAGAAAGTGAAAGCTGTTCTCAATACTTTATTCAGAATGCCTCAATTCCATGTCTACTAATGAAAAGAAGAAGTTTCCTCAAAAAAGGTGCCTTGGCTAGTATTTCCTTGCCATTCGTGCAAAATGGATTTTCCATGCAGGCTGTTGCGAAGCATTTATTTGAAGTGCCCAAAAGTGCTGAAGACAAGGTGCTTGTGCTCATTCGAATGAACGGTGGTAACGATGGTCTAAACATGGTTTTCCCCCGAGATCAATATGCCGAGTTAGTCATACAGCGCGCCAATATTTTGGTTCCAGAATCGAGTATTTTGCCTTTAACGACCGATGTAGGTTTGCATCCGAAAATGACGGGTCTTCAAACACTTTTCAACGAAGGGAAATTATCAGTGCTGCAAAACGTAGGCTATCCAGAACCAAATCGCTCACACTTTAGGTCTACCGATATCTGGACTACCGGTGCTTTGGATATCAATCAGACCAGTGGATGGTTGGGGCGATATTTTGATGCGACGTATCCAAACTTCCCGGAGGCATATCCTAATGTAGATTACCCGGATCCTTTTGCTATCTCCATGGGTTCAGAAGTTTCGGCAACCTGTCAAGGCTTGGTCGGCAATTTTAGCCATGCCGTAAATGATCCATTTAGCAGCTCGGTTTTGCCCTTAACTCCGGTCGTCAATGATGGGACTTATTATGGTTCACAAATTGAATACATTTCTACCTTGATCAATCAGACCAACGAATACGGGCAGCAAATCAATAGTGCTGCTGTTGCCGGAAATTCTTTGTCAAATCTATATGATCCGCAAAACCCGTTGGCCGTACAATTAAAGTACATCGCCCAAATGATTTCAGGCGGTTTGAAAACAAAAGTTTACATTCTAAATATCAATGGTTTTGACACCCATGATGCTCAAGTTGATGCCAATGATGTCAGTGAAGGAGCACATGCAATTTTGTTGCAGCGCTTGTCAGATGCCATCCGTGCGTTTCAACACGACTTACAATTATTAGGCCTTGAACAGCGCGTTGCTGGCATGACCTTTTCTGAGTTTGGTCGTCAGATTGCTAGTAATGGGAGTTTAGGTACTGACCACGGAGATGCAGCCCCGTTGTTTTTATTTGGTGCTTGTATCAGTACTGGTATTGTAGGCGCTAATCCGCAAATTCCTGATCAGGTCAATAACCAAGCAGGTTTGCCGATGCAAATTGATTTTAGAGATGTTTACGCGAGTTTGCTCAAAGACTGGTTTGAAGTGGACTCAAATATTATTCAAAGCTTATTTGAACAAAACATTCAATATTTAGACCTTTTACAGGGTTGTACTAGCGCAGTTGAAAGCATTGAAAGCACAAACCAAGGCATTAAAGCGCTCGCGTTCCCAAATCCTAGTGTAGGCATACAGCAACTCAAATTTTGGAGCGTGGGTGCACACTATGAAATTTTTATTGTGAACCCACAAGGAAAAGTAGAAGCGAAAATTCACGACGCTTATTTAGGAGCTGGGCAGCAAATACTCAGCTTCAATTTGCAAAAACTGGCCACAGGAACCTATTATTACCTGCTCAAATCTGCAGAAAAACAGGAGTTAGTTGCCTTTCAGAAATTGTAAAAGCGCTTAATTCCCGCGTTGCATTTGCTCCAAGCGCTGTTGGCGTTGCATCGGGTTCTCTCTGGTTTGCTCTTGCTTATAGAGTTGATAACGAGTTGGTTGCAACTGACGCGGCCAAGTATTGTTATCGAGGTCGGTGTCGGCGGTTTCTAAGAAAGGGTCTAGTCTGAATGAAACCACCTCTTTGTCATAGATAAATACTTTGCTCACTTTTTGCTCTTCAATGCGCCAGATTTCTGCCGGGATGCGTTCAACCTTGGTGCTACCATCAGCAAAGGTGGCTTCGATGATCAGTGGCATCACGATCCCACCTATATTCTCAAAGCTGAGTTCGTAAAGTTGTTTGCCTGCATTCAAATATGCGAGGTCTTCAGGGCTGGTTTTACTCAAGAAAGACTGATATGCTTTTTCATCGAGGGCATCTACTTTATATAAATCTCGTTTGGCATAGAAGTCATCGATGTTAGCATCTTTTTCATTGACCGTTGTGGTAATGGCGGTTTTATTGCGCGTGTCTCCTATAAAGGCGTCTTTTTGTGCGTCTTTATTTTGAAGGAAGGCTTTTTCAAGCGCTGGGTTTTGGGTATTTAATTGAAACCATTTGACGTCGGTAAGTGCGATATCTACGTTGTCTGTGGAATAAAACCAAGCGCGCCAGAACCAATCGAGGTCAACGGCTGAAGCGTCTTCCATGGTGCGGAAGAAGTCTGCTGGGGTAGGGTGTTTGAAGGCCCAGCGTTCGCAATACGTTTTGAAGGCGTAGTCAAATAATTCTCGGCCCATAATTGTTTCGCGCAGGATGTTTAATGCGGTTGCAGGTTTTCCGTAGGCGTTATTTCCAAATTGTTTGATGGATTCTGAGTTGGTCATGATCGGAGAAATACCCGATTTGTCACCGCGCATGTAATCGGCAATGAGGTAGGCTGGCCCACGACGTGAAGGGTAACCGCGTTCCCATTCTTGTTCGGTGAGGTATTGCACGAAAGTGTTGAGACCTTCATCCATCCAGGTCCATTGGCGCTCATCTGAATTGATGATCATCGGGAAGAAATTGTGCCCAACTTCGTGGATAATTACACCCCACATGCCATATTTTTCTCCTTCTGAATAGGTGCCGTCTGCCTCTGGTCTGCCGCCGTTAAAGCAAATCATTGGGTATTCCATGCCAATCCATTTGGAGTGAACTGAGATGGCAACCGGATACGGATAATCGATGGTGTATTTAGAATAAGTTTTGATGGTGTGCGCCACCAATTTTGTAGAATAACGCTCCCAAAGTGGATTACCTTCTTTGGGGTAATAACTCATGCAAAGTACATTTTTTGAACCCACCGTTTGGTTTTGGGCATCCCAAATAAATTTTCTTGAGGTGGCAAAAGCGAAGTCACGCACATTTTGTGCTTTGTAAACCCAAGTTTTGGTTTGGGAACTTTTATTTTTTTCAGCAGCCTCTGCTTCGGCTTGCGTTACAATTAAAACAGGGCTATTTGATTTTTTGGCTTGTTCATAGCGCTTGCGTTGCTCAGGTGTTAAGATGCTGGCATAATTCTGACACTCGCCTGTTGCTGCAACAATGTGATCAGCAGGTACGGTCAAGGAAACTTCGTAGTCACCAAAAGGCAAGGTGAATTCTCCGCGTCCTAAGAATTGCTTGTTTTGCCAGCCTGTTACGTCATTGTAGACACACATGCGTGGAAAGAATTGAGCAATGGTATAAAGGTAGTTTTGATCCGTTTCAAAGTATTCGTAGCCCGATCTACCGCCCACTTGCATGCGGTCATTGATGTTGTACCACCACTTAATTTGAAAAGAAATGCTTTGACCAGGAAGCAAAGGCTTGGAAAGGTCAATGCGCAACATGGTCTTATTGATGAAATAACTAAGTTTTTGACCACTAGTGCTCGTGATTTGCTCAATTTTAAAACCGCCGTCGTATTTGAAATCACGTTTGCGTAAATCGCCCACACTCTTAAAGTTTTCCATTTTCTCCACTTCAATCAACTTCGTGTCCGAGTTCTCGTCATAGATGTTCTGATCGAGTTGTAGCCACAAATAATCAAGCCTATCTGGTGAATTATTGGTGTAAGTAATGGTTTCAAAACCATCGAGACGCTGCTTGGCGTCGTCGAGAACCAAGTTCATTTTGTAATCGGCTTTTTGCTGATAATAAGCATGGCCAGGCGCTCCTGATGCAGTTCGGTAAGAATTCGCGGTTGGTAATTCTTGATCGAGTTGTGCAAATTTGGCTTGTGAAAAAGCCATGGTGCTGAGTACTAATGAAAGGCTGAGTAAACTGTATTTCATGGTTTCAAGGGTATATTTTGAATTTCTTTTCCCGGAATAAAATTCAGGGTTTCTTTTTGATTTCTGTAAATGAGGGTGAGCTTATTTTGTTGTCCTGAAAAAGTATCGAACAAAGCATCAAAGTGGACATTTAAGGTATTGGTATAAGGTAAACCTAAGCTTGCTGGCAAATAAATGAGTGTCACGGGTGCAGATACAAAACACTCAATGGTGCCATTGAGTTGTGGTGAGATGCCTTCTAAACTAAACTGAGTTGTGCAAAAGGCATCAAAAGCATTAGAATCTAGTGCACAACCGTATCGAATGCTTAAGTGTTGGTTGATGTACTTTTCAAGCTGTGCTCTGATCGGTGAGCTTTCATCAGATTGTTCTAGCTTTCCGATGAGTGAGCCTCTTGGGTCAAGGGCTTTTTCGAGGTCGTGGGTGGTGAAAATAACGGTGCCTTCAAAACGTTGGGCAAGTTCGTTATAAGCCACTTCTGCATATGCGAAGTAAAATTCATGGCTCCAAGCCTTATTTTGGAGGGCCAATGCAAAAAGAAACAAAACGCAAATTTTTCGCATGGCTACGAAAATACAAAAAGGAACTGAAATTTGTATTAAATAAAAGTCCCGCACGAGGCGGGACTTTCAAACAAACAACAAACAATCCCTGCAAGCCCCATGCGGCTGAATGCAGGAATATTTTATTCTCCTTTAATCGCGTTGTTTGTCCGGAGAAGTGCCTTTTGAGACACCGTTTTTTTGCAGATATACCCAGCTTCCGGTAACCAAGAAATCTGCCTTGGGATCAAAATTGTTATAGCTATGGAGTTGTCTGAGCGTTAAACCCTGTTCTTTTGCAATCGAGTAGGCAGTTTGTCCTTCCTTTACTTGAACCTTATTGACTCTCTTTTGCGGAGGCTCAGTATTGGCCTTCGCACAAAGTACAATGAAGTTTGAAAATAAGAGCAGTACAGCTAGTCTCATGTTTGTCTCAAACGGGCACCTCCCTAAAATGGTTACATTGTCAGGTTACTTTTTATAAAATTGGGCACCAACCTGCTATTTTGACACGAATTCAAGTGTTTATCGGAAATAATGGCGTGAAAAATTGCTTTGGATTGAGCTTTGAGCAATTGTTTATCGTGAAGATCGATTAGCAAGCAGCCTTAAGATCAATCACTCAAAACAAACATTTTAAAACAACAAATTATGGAACTTAGAAACGGAGCAAATACATCGGCACCCAATCAAGATGCCAATTATCAATCACTAGAGAAATTTGCAAAAAACCTGAATGCCTTAGCAGAAGCAGGAAAACTCGATCCTGTGATAGGTCGCGATGACGAAATCAGAAGGGTTTTACAAATCCTTACCCGACGCACAAAAAACAATCCAATACTGATCGGTGAGCCGGGTGTCGGGAAAACCGCAATTGCTGAGGGCTTAGCACACCGAATTATCAATGGTGATGTCCCAGAAAATTTAAAGACCAAAACGGTCTATTCCTTGGATATGGGGTCCCTCATTGCTGGTGCCATGTACAAAGGTGAATTCGAAGAGCGGCTAAAATCGGTTGTTAAAGAAGTAATATCAGCGGAAGGGGAAATCATTTTATTTATAGATGAGATTCATACATTGGTAGGAGCTGGCGGAGGAGATGGAGCCATGGATGCAGCCAATATTTTGAAGCCTGCATTGGCACGAGGTGAACTTAGGGCTGTTGGCGCAACAACACTCAATGAGTATCAAAAATACTTCGAGAAAGACAAAGCATTGGTGCGTCGTTTCCAAACCGTTTTGGTTGATGAGCCAAGCACTGAAGATGCGATTTCGATACTTCGGGGCATCAAAGAAAAATATGAAAATCACCACAAAGTACTCATCAAAGATGCCGCAATTATTGCCGCTGTAGAATTATCACAGCGCTATATTACAGAAAGACATTTGCCAGATAAAGCGATTGATCTGATCGACGAAGCCGCTTCAAAATTGCGCATGGAAATCAATTCAAAACCTGAAGAATTAGATGAAGTGGAACGCAAAATCATGCAACTAGAAATTGAAAAAGCCGCCATTCTTCGGGAAAATGACAACAAACGGATGGAAGTGGTTGAAAAAGAGCTTGCTGAGCTCAATGCTCAAAAATTGACCTTGCAAACACGTTGGCAAGCCGAAAGAGAAATTATTGACGGCCTGCAGAAAACCAAAGAAGTAATTGAGTCCTTGAAATTTGAAGCCGATGTTGCTGAACGCAATGGCGATTACGGTAAAGTAGCCGAATTGCGCTACGGTAAAATCAAAGAAGAGGAACGTAAGCTAGAAGCCATGAAAGTGGCTCAGGAGCAAATGGAAGGCGAACACCGCATGATCAAAGAAGAGGTCGATGTGGAGGAAATCGCAGATGTTGTTGCCAAATGGACGGGTATTCCTGTAAGTAAAATGTTGGAAAGCGAGCTCAATAAACTCTTGCGCTTGGAAGAAGAACTGCACCAGCGTGTAGTAGGGCAGGAGGAAGCCATAATTGCACTCTCAGATGCCATTCGTAGAAGCCGTGCAGGTTTGCAAGATGCCAAGCGCCCGATTGGATCTTTTATCTTTTTAGGAACCACTGGTGTCGGAAAAACCGAATTAGCGAAGGCCTTAGCTGCCTACTTGTTCAATGACGAAAACGCCCTGACGCGTATAGACATGAGTGAGTATCAAGAAAAGCATACGGTAAGCCGCTTGGTTGGGGCGCCTCCGGGATATGTTGGCTACGAAGAAGGTGGGCAACTCACAGAAGCAGTCAGACGTAAGCCTTATTCCATTGTTTTGCTCGACGAAATAGAAAAAGCGCATCCGGATGTCTTTAACATTTTATTACAAGTACTAGATGATGGTAGGCTCACGGACAACAAAGGACGTTTGGTGAATTTCAAAAACACCTTGATCATCATGACTTCAAATCTCGGTTCGTCCTTGATTCACGAGCGTTTCGAAAAAGCTAAAGAACAAGATTTCCCTGAAATTGCAGAAAGAACTAAGGTGGAGGTTTTAGATTTATTAAAGCAAAATATTCGCCCAGAGTTTCTCAATCGTATCGATGAGCAAATATTATTCTTGCCTTTGACACGCACCAATGTGGCGCAAATTGTTCAGTTGCAGCTCGATGCCTTAAAGTTAAAACTCAAGGAGATGGGCATTCAGTTGGTGCTCACACCCGATGCCTTTGACCATATACTGGAATTGGGTTATGATCCGTTCTTTGGTGCACGTCCTGTGAAGCGCGTGATTCAAAAACAAGTACTGAATGAATTATCAAAAGCACTGCTGGCGCAAAATATAGACAAGTCCAAAAATGTAGTAATGGATATGTTTGACGGCAAGATAGTGTTTAGAAAACCCATTCACGAAAGTGAAGAGTTACCGGTGTAAATCGGTGCTTGTTTAGAGTCTGAATTTCTTGAAAAAGGCATCCCAGTCCCAAACGAAGTTGGAAACAATTTCATCCATTCTTTTGAGGAAAAGGGGATTGGGTGCCTGCATTTTTTTGAAGTAGTCGTCTTGGTATTCATAGAGCTCGTACTTATGAAAAATGGCTTTTGACATGCCGTAAATCCAGTTTTTCGAAGGATGATTCACACGCATGATGAAACTTTGGTAATCGCGGATCATTTGTTGAAACGCATAGATTTCCATTTCATAAACGCGTGCTAATTTTTCAAAAATAAGTTGTTCTACTCTTGCAGCCTGATCTGGTTCAAAAGTACTTTCTAAGAAGGAAAGATTGCCAACAACAATGATGAGTCCAAAATGAGCGCTGTCTGAAGGGGCAATATTTGGTGAAACAACAAAAGCGCTGTCTTCGTTGATCATGGCAGCAACTTCGGCAAAACCTTTGTCAACGCTATCAAAGATGCCATTTATAAAAACGTTGGCAACTTGGTTGTCGGTCAATTTTTTCTTGGTAAATGAACTGAACATCTTGGTTTTGGTTTGCTTCATTACAAATTTAACATTCACTTCAGCGCTCACGACCTTTACAAAAAGTGCTTTATCAACTGAGTTTTCAACAAGAAAAGCACAAAAATCACCTTAACTTTGCAAAAAATTAAAAGATGAAAGCAATTATCAAAACAAACAAAGGAGACATGCACGTGAACTTCTTTGAAAACGATGCGCCAAATACGGTGGCCAACTTTGTAAAATTAGCCAATGATGGTTTTTATAACGGTCTAAAATGGCACCGTGTTTTACCTGACTTCGTGATTCAAGGCGGTTGCCCAAACACGCGTGAAGGTGCTTCAGGGATGCCAGGCACAGGTGGTCCAGGTTATCAAATCGATTGTGAATTGAACGGAGAAAATCAATTCCATGACCGCGGTGTTTTATCAATGGCACATGCCGGAAGAAATACAGGTGGTTCTCAGTTTTTTGTTTGTCATTCAAGAAACAATACCGCACACCTCGACCGCAATCATACGGTTTTTGGAAAAGTTACCGAAGGGTTAGATGTGATTGATGACATCAGACAAGGAGACAGCATCGACGAAATTCAAATCATTGCTGAATAAATTAAGTCTTCACCAAATTCATTGTTCTTTCATGAACGGAAAATAAAAAAGGAGCACGCGTGCTCCTTTTTTATTGTTTTATCTTTCTTGTTCAAAAAGCCTTCAAGTTGCGCTGCACATTAACTGAGCAGAGCTTGTTGAATTAATGATTTTTTGCGAATTCAATAATGAGATCGGCGAGTTCTTCACCAATGCGATCCTGTGCTTCTAAGGTGGCTGCACCAATGTGCGGCGTACAAGCAATTCTAGGATGGCTTAAAAGTGCAGGCATTGGGTTGGGCTCGTTTTCATACACATCGAGCGCCGCAGCTGCAACCTTACCTTCTTCAAGCGCCAGTAGCAAAGCGTTTTCGTCGATAACGCCACCACGTGCAGTATTGACCAAACGCACCCCTTTTTTCATCAAAGAAAACTCATGAGCGCCTAAAACTGCTGCGCCATCTGGTTGTTTAGGAACATGAATAGAGATGTAATCGAGTTGCGGTAAAGCATCGGGTAAAGAGTCAACTACTTTTACTGGGATTTCAATGGTCTGACCACCAATTTTGAGTGTGATGGGTTGGATACGTGCTCTGCGTTCTATGGCAATAACTTTCATGCCAGCCCCCAGAGCGTATGATGCCAAACATTGACCAATACGACCAAAGCCAATAATACCAAGTGTTTTCCCTCGCAATTCAACACCTTTTGCAAAGGCTTTTTTAAGGGCAGAGAAATCTCCGCCATCCATTTCCTTAAATGAATTATTTAAAAAGCGAGAAATCGAAAACAATTGCCCCATGACCAATTCGGCCACAGATTGAGAGGAAGACGCAGGGGTATTAATAACGGTGAGGCCCTTTTCTCTGGCGTAAGCGACATCGATGTTGTCCATGCCAACACCACCGCGTCCGATCAGTTTTAAATTCGGGCAAGCATCAATGACTTCTTTGCGCACTGATGTGGCACTGCGTACGAGCACTGCGTCAAAATTTTGCGCATTGATAGCTGTTGCTAATGCTGCTTGATCTACTTTGTCTGTACTGACAATATGCCCTGCTGCTTCTAGTAAAGATTTACCAAGATCTGAGATGCCGTCGTTTGCAAGTATTTTCATGGCTTATCCTTTGCGGTTAAATTCATTCATGACATCGACCAATACTTGTACGCTTTCAAGTGGAAGTGCATTGTATAAAGAGGCACGGTAACCACCAACTGAACGGTGCCCTGGCAAGCCTACGATGTCCGCGCCTTTCCAAAGTGCATCGAATTCAGCTGTGCGACTCTCGTCTGTCAAAGCAAAGGTGACATTCATTAAAGAGCGGTCTTCTGTAGCAACATTACCTTTGAAGGCATCAAGTTGATCAATGGCGTCGTAAAGCAATTTGGCTTTAGCTTCATTTTTTAGTTCTTGTGCTTGAACACCACCGTTAGCTAGTAGGTGACGCAAGTTCAGCATGGCCACGTATACACTGAAAACAGGTGGGGTATTGAGCATCGATTCTTTTTCTACATGCTGCTTGAGGTCAAGGTAAGTAGGCATGAAATCAGCGCTGCTTTTGCCCAATGCGTCATCTTTGACAATATATAGAGTGGCACCTGCTGGCCCTAAGTTCTTTTGAGCTCCAGCATAAATCAAGTCATAGGCGGCAACATCGATTTCTTTGGAAAAAATATCTGAAGACATATCGCAAACCAAAGGATGTTTGGTATGTGGGATTTCTTTGAATTGGGTACCGTAGATGGTATTATTGCTAGTGAAATGCACGAAGTCGAGGTCATCGGCAATGGTGTAGTTTTTAGGGATGTAGCTGAATTTTTGGTCTTCAGAGGAAGCAAAAACATCAACGTTAAGCCCTACCTTTTTGGCTTCTTTGATAGCACCACTAGCCCAAGTACCTGTATTGATGTAGCCAGCTTTTTTGTTGGCGCGTTGCATATTGAGTGCAGCGATGGTAAAGCCTAATGTGGCGCCACCTTGCAGGTAAGCCACAGAATAACCAGCAGGAACATTGAGTGCTTTCTTTACTAAATCAAGCGCTTCGTCCATGACGGCAACAAAATCTTTGTGTCGGTGTGAAACTTCAAGGATAGAAAGCCCATTGAAATCTAGTACGGCAGCGGCTGCCTGTTCAAATACTTCTTGTGGTAAAATGCAGGGACCTGCGCCAAAATTGTGTTTCATGTTTGATTGATTATGCGGTATATTTTACGCTACAAAGGTGCAAAAAAAAGAGCTGCGGATGCAGCTCTTTGAAATCATTTTGCAGTTTTTGTAGTTGGCTTTTTCGCTGCAGGTTTTTTAGCAGCGGCCTTTGGTTTTGCTTCTTTCGTCGCTTTTTCTTTTTTCGCTTTTGGTGCAGGCATTACTTGCTCTTCTTTGCGTTTTCTAGTGATACCATAAGAGCCCATTGCTCTTTTTCCTTTGGTCGTTTTTTTATCTCCTTTTCCCATAAGTTGTTGTTTATGTTGAGTATACAACCAAAGTTAGAAATCTTTTTTAAATTCTGATCTATATTTTTCAGCAAGGGCAGACCCTCCATTTAAAATTTTTTCACACCAACTTATTTTCAGTTCAGTTTGCGCTTCAGTACTCAAGATAAATGGGATATTTTCTTGTTGCATTCTTGTCCTGAGCGCACTCATTAATATGGCTGCCGATACCGAAACGTTATAGCTTTCCGTGAAACCATGCATCGGAATTTTAACAAAATAATCTGCATGGCTTTGAAGTTCCTCTGAAATACCATGTTTTTCAGCGCCAAAAAACAAAGCAATGGGTTGGTCTAAGGGTAGGTTTTGTGGCGTGTAGGCATCGCGATGAGGTGTGGTGGCCACAATTTTATAGCCGTTGTTTCTCAAATCCTGAATAGCGTCTAAAACAGGTTCTGGTTCTTCTTGGTGCTGAACCACGTCTAGCCAACGGGCAGCACCGAGAGCGATATCTCGTTGAAATTCATAACGGTTGTTTTTTTCGACGAGGTGTAGTTCTTGAAAACCCAGACAATCCATACTGCGCATCACGGCTGAGGCGTTGTGGTCTTGTTGGATATTTTCAAGGGCGAGGACTAAATACTTGCTGCGTTGGGCTGCAATTTTCTCAAATAGTTCAACCTTGTTGGGAGTGATGATTTTATAAAATTCTTGAAGAAGGTAGTCGTTTTCTGTCATCGCTTATAATTGTTTTGACATTAAATGATGTTGAATTTCACTGAAGAGCAAATGAGATTTTTCGATGTACTGGTAGCCTAATTTTTTATAAAAGTCCATGGCCTGTTCTCGTGTATGCAGGTCAATGGTTTGAATACCAGCTGCTTTTGCAATGTTTTCCATCTGATGCATCAATTGACGCCCGACTCCCGTTTTCTGTAAATTCGATGCGACAGCCATGAATCGAATTTGTGCTTTGGTATTATCCAAAATGTCTAGGCGTCCGACACCAAGAATTTCATTGGCGGTATTGAAATACGCAAAGTGTTGATGCGCAGCTTCATCGTTGGTTCTTTCTGAACCTTGCGCTTGCCCCCACGGAGCCCTCAGTATCTCATAGCGCAATTGGTAATAGGCAAGCCATTCTTGTTCAGTTTCAGGCGTTCGGATCATCGGAAATTTGAAAAGCAAGTTGTGTGACTCTTTTGGTGATTTGACCTTGGGTAGCTTCGGCTCTTACCAAGGCCTGTGCTGCGCCGTCGTTAAAAACTTCAGCCATATTTTTGATAATGGCCACAGGAACGCCAATAGCAACTAATGCATTGAATAATTCTTCGGCAGCTCTTTCTCGGACCGCAAGTTGAATTTCTTTGGCTAATTGAATTCGGTTTTTTACCCTGAGCTGATTCTCTTTATAAAGTGGATTTTCTAAAACAGCAGACAAATTCAGAACAAGACAAAGTTTCTCGAAATGAGCATTAGAACCAATCGCAAAGGTGATGTCTTTTTGATCAAGCGTTTTGAAAATTTCGCCGTAAGGGGCAATATTCGGGTGCAGGCTGCCAATGGGCTGAGCCACATGTTGAGCCATGAGGTAATTGGAAGCTTGGTTTGCCAAACTGGAGATGGCGGCGTCGTAAAGTGAGACGCTCACTACCTGACCTTTGGGGGCCTTTTCTCTTTGCAGTAAAGCGAGTAGCAAACCTTCCTTGAGCTGATGCGCGGCCAACACGTCAATGAGTGCCACCGGCATTTTTGTGGGGCCGCTTTCTGGTGTCCCGTTCATAGACATAAAACCCGTCTCGGCTTGCAAAATGAGGTCATAAGCAATGCGGTCTTTTTCCGAACCAAAGCCCGTAATTTTCCCAATGATGAGCTTGGGTTGCAGTTTCCAAAGTGTTTTTGGATCAAGTTTGAGCTTGGTATCATCTCCCTTTTTGAAATTCATTAAGACCACATCTGTGTCGCTTAATTCCTCCAAAAAACGAGCGTAATCTTGCGCTTTTAGAAAATCAAGTTTCAAGAGTTCTTTGCCATAATTAACACTTGAATAGTAAGCACTTGGAGCCAACGGATTTTCAGTAGCCAAGCGCCAAGTGTTGGTGACATCGCCATGGATAGGATGCTCGATTTTAATAACGCGAGCGCCCAACTCTGCAAAAAAGGTACCTACCGATGGTCCCGCTAAAACGGTAGAGAGGTCGATGATTTTCAGCTCTTGAAAAGGTTTTTCTTTCATTTTTGCGCGATCGTATCTATAATGCTCAGCTCTACTTGTGTAATGCCATCGCGCACAAAATTAAGTTTTTTTGCGGCTGCCCAACTCACATCTATTACCCGACTACTCGAGGCTGACATGCGGTCAATGATGCGCAAAACAACTATGGAGTCGTTTTTCAGATTGCGAACTTTCACCCTCGTTCCGAATGGAAGACGCGCGTGTGCCGCCGTTAAGCTATCAGAAAAATAGCGTTCTCCTGAAGAAGTGCGTTGACCGTTCATCGACTGTGAATAATAGGATGCTTTTCCACGCTGAAACACATCATCGCTACCTGAAAGAAATATTAAGATGAGTAATGAATAAATCAAATACATGATCAATTATTTGTTTTGAAAAGTTGAGGCTTATTTTTGATGCAACGTGGTAAAGTTTTCAAGTGTAATATCTTTAATATTACCGTTACAATATTTAATAATTTTCGCAAGTCCGTTATCGTCACCAATTCTGATGTGCGTAGCGCAATTATTTGCTCTGTTATCCGTGTATTCAGTTACTTCATTTTTATCAATATTTTGGCTGTAAATAGAAGAAACAAATGGCAGTCCGATTAATATTCTTAAAATAATTTTCACTGATGTTGTTTTAAACAGATGTCTCCATTCCAAATGAAATTGGTAAAATAAATTTAAGTGATTTTGATCAATGATAAAAAATAGCCCGTATTTGATCTATATTTTTTAGCAAAATGAACGAGCAAAATAGTTTTAAATCCGTAAATTTGATGCGCAAAAATATCCTTACAATTCAGTATTATGAAAGTATTTGACCTCGACATGATTCAACGCGTTTACGAACGCTACCCTGCACGCATTGCCGCTGCGAGAAAAGTAGTTGGCAGACCGCTTACTTTATCAGAAAAAATTCTATATGCCCACTTGTGGGAAGGAGAAGCTAGTGCAGCTTTCGAAAGAGGAAAATCATACGTGGATTTCGCACCAGACCGCGTAGCGATGCAAGATGCTACAGCTCAAATGGCTTTGTTGCAATTCATGCAAGCCGGAAAAAAACGCGTAGCCGTGCCTTCAACAGTGCATGCTGATCACCTTATTCAAGCAAGAGTAGGTGCAAGCAAGGATCTTCAAGAATCTTTGAACCAAAACAACGAAGTATTCAACTTCTTGTCTTCTATTTCAAACAAATACGGCATTGGTTTCTGGAAACCAGGAGCGGGTATCATTCACCAAGTTGTCCTTGAAAATTATGCTTTTCCTGGAGGTATGATGATTGGTACAGACTCACACACCGTAAATGCAGGTGGTCTCGGAATGGTGGCTATCGGTGTTGGTGGTGCTGATGCAGTAGATGTCATGGCCGGAATGGCTTGGGAATTGAAATTCCCTAAACTCATCGGTGTAAAATTAACAGGTAAACTCAATGGCTGGACTTCCGCGAAAGATGTCATCTTAAAAGTAGCTGATATCTTAACTGTAAAAGGCGGAACAGGTGCAATTGTTGAATATTTCGGCGAAGGCGCGCTTTCTTTGTCTTGTACTGGAAAAGGAACTATTTGTAATATGGGTGCTGAAATTGGCGCTACTACTTCTACATTTGGCTACGACGAATCCATGCGTCGTTACCTCAAGGCAACGGGTCGTGAAGAAGTTGTTAATGCAGCTGATGCCATTGCAGAGCACCTTACCGGTGACCAAGAAGTTTACGCTGAGCCAGAAAAATACTTCGATCAACTCATTGAAATCAACCTAAGCGAACTAGAACCACACGTGAATGGTCCGTTTACACCAGACCGCGGAACACCAGTTTCTAAAATGCGTGCCGAGGCTACTGCAAACGGTTGGCCACTTCAAGTAGAGTGGGGGCTTATTGGTTCTTGTACCAATTCATCTTACGAAGATTTAGCCCGTGCGGCGTCTATCGTCAAACAAGCCGTTGACATGGGTATTACGCCAAAAGCAGAATTTGGGATCAATCCAGGTTCTGAGCAAGTTCGCTACACCGCAGAGCGCGATGGCATTCTTGCTGAATTTGAAAAAATGGGTACCAAAGTATTTACAAACGCTTGTGGGCCATGTATTGGTCAGTGGGCACGCGAAGGAGCAGAAAAGCAAGAGAAAAACACCATCGTTCACTCTTTCAATAGAAACTTTTCTAAAAGAGCCGATGGCAACCCGAATACACACGCCTTTGTAACGAGCCCTGAAATGGTTGCAGCATTGGCTATTGCCGGAGACCTCGGTTTCAATCCACTCACGGATACTTTAACAAACGATAAAGGGGAGCAAGTAAAATTGCAAGCTCCTTTCGGAGATGAATTGCCAACTAAAGGTTTTGCAGTCGAAGACAACGGATATCAAGCTCCTGCTGCCGACGGAAGCGCTGTAGAAATCGCAGTAGCCCCAGACTCTCAGCGCCTTCAATTGCTTGAGAACTTCCCTGCTTGGGACGGAGAAAACATCAACGGTGCGCGTCTTCTGATCAAAGCAAAAGGTAAGTGTACCACTGACCACATTTCAATGGCAGGTCCTTGGTTGCGTTACCGTGGTCACCTTGACAACATTTCAAATAACATGCTCATCGGTGCTGAAAACGCATTTAACGGTGAGGCTAATAAAGTGAAAAATCAATTAACAGGTGAATACGCAGAAGTTCCTGCCGTGCAACGTGCTTACAAGGCTGCTGGTGTTCCATCAATCGTCGTGGGTGACCACAACTACGGTGAAGGTTCATCACGAGAGCATGCAGCCATGGAGCCGCGTCATTTGGGTGTACGTGCTGTATTGGTAAAATCTTTTGCCCGTATTCACGAAACCAACCTTAAAAAACAAGGAATGCTCGCGCTCACTTTCGTCAATGAAGCTGACTACGACAAAATCCAAGAAGACGATACTTTTGATTTTATCGACCTCAAAGATTTTGCACCTGAGAAACCGCTTACGCTGCTCATCAAGCACAGCAATGGTTCATCTGAGCAAATCCAAGTACAACACACATACAATGCCTCTCAAATTGAATGGTTCAGAGCTGGTTCAGCCTTGAACTTGATCAAAATGATGGAAGCTTAATATGAAAACTATTTTTTGTATTGCCTTTTTGAGCCTGTTCTCCTATGGAGTTCAGGCTCAAGCTTTGTTTAGGGGTAACTTTACCGCTACAGCTTATCTCGGATATCCGAACATTATGCGCGCTAGTATGGAAATCAATGAAGGGATTCCGTTAGGCACAAACGTCAACTATAATGGTATTGCGCCTTCCGGTTTGCGCCTGATGTACATGATCGGAGATGACGTCAGCGTCGGACTTGATTTCATATACACACAAGCCAGCGCCCGATATGCAAAAGTGGATACTTCTTTCTTTAACAATCAATGGAATTATGTTACCAATAATTACCAGATTTCGAAGCAAAGATTCCGCCCGCAGTTTCGTTTTGACATCCATTTAGGCGCCTTAAATCCTAATCTAGATCAATATATCGGCCTGGCAGTTGGCGGAAACATGCGTTGGCGAAATGTTTATATCAACGATACTTTAGTCAGTACCCAGCCCAATGCCCTAGATTTCGTTGTACCTGTTTCCTTTCGGGTTTGTTATGGTTTTCAATACCTGATCAATTATAATTTAGCGCTTAGTTCTGAAATAGGTCTGGGTGGCCCGATCTTTCAAGGAGGCTTAACTTATCGTTTTTGATCGGTTCAAACCATTGAATAATTCCCAATTTCATAGAAAGTACAAAATGTGCTATTCTAGAAAACTTGAAAAGCATGCATAAAAAAAAAGCCCCTACAACTGTAAGGGCTTTTTTTATGGGTTGACTACCAGGTCTTAGTAGCGGTAGTGTTCTGATTTGAATGGACCAGCTACGGTTACACCGATGTAAGCTGCCTGCTCTTCAGATAAAGTCTCGAGCTCTACACCAATTTTAGAAAGGTGTAAGCGCGCTACTTTTTCATCGAGGTGCTTAGGAAGGGTATAAACGTCGTTTTCGTAGTTGTCTGAGTGGTTCCAAAGCTCAAGTTGAGCCAAGGTTTGGTTGGTGAATGAGTTAGACATCACAAAAGATGGGTGACCCGTTGCACAACCAAGGTTTACCAAACGTCCTTCAGCTAAAACAATAATGTCCTTGCCTTTCACGTCGTAAAGGTCAACTTGTGGTTTGATTTCCATTTTAGATTGACCATAGTTTGCATTTAACCAAGCCATATCGATTTCGTTGTCGAAGTGACCAATGTTACAAACGATTGTTTTGTCTTTCATGGCTTCAAAATGACGACCTACCACGATGTTTTTGTTTCCGGTTGCGGTAACAATGATATCGGCTAGGTGGATCACTTTATCGAGTGGCTTCACTTCAAAACCATCCATGGCTGCTTGAAGCGCACAAATTGGGTCGATTTCAGTAACGATGACGCGGGCACCTGCACCTTGTAATGAAGCAGCAGATCCTTTACCTACATCTCCGTAACCACAAACGATCGCAACTTTACCAGCCATCATGACATCAGTAGCACGACGAATCGCATCTACCAATGATTCTTTACAACCGTATTTGTTGTCAAACTTAGATTTCGTGACAGAGTCATTGACGTTGATGGCAGGCATCACAAGGGTGCCATTTTTCTTGCGCTCATACAAGCGGTGAACACCAGTTGTGGTTTCTTCAGAAAGACCTTTGATATCTTTAGTGAGTTCTGGGAAACGGTCAAATACCATGTTGGTGAGGTCTCCACCGTCGTCAAGGATCATGTTGAGAGCTTTGCCACCTTCAAATGCGAACAAAGTTTGCTCAATACACCAATCAAATTCTTCTTCGTTCATGCCTTTCCATGCAAAAACCGGAATACCAGCTGCTGCGATTGCTGCTGCGGCGTGGTCTTGCGTTGAAAAGATGTTACATGAAGACCAAGTTACTTCAGCACCCAATTCAACCAACGTTTCAATGAGAACAGCTGTTTGAATGGTCATGTGCAAGCAGCCTGCGATGCGTGCACCTGCAAGTGGTTTGCTGGCTCCGTATTCTTCGCGAAGCGCCATAAGGCCTGGCATTTCAGCTTCAGCTAATTTGATTTCTTTGCGCCCCCAATCTGCGAGGCTGATGTCTTTTACTTTATAATTCATGAGTCTAATTTGCGTTATTCTATTTTGCGTTGCAAAGGTAAGTGCTTTTTTGTTCAAAAGCACTAGAGCTGCTCTCTAATCAATTGGGTTAATCCTTCTACAAAAGCAGGATGTGTATTGGAGCTCGGGACAAGCTGGACTTTTTCGCCACCTTTTTCTTCAAAGATCTCTTGGTATTCGTCGCCAATTTCAATGAGGGTCTCCAGGCAATCTGCTACAAAGGCAGGGCTAAATACTAAAAGTTTTTTAGCGCCTTTTTCTGCCCATTCTTCCACAACCTTATCAGAGAAAGGGGTCAGCCATTTTTTATCGAGCCTAGACTGAAAGCAAACGGTGTAATCTTTTTCTGTGAGGCCTAATTCTTTAGCGATAAGCCTGGTGGTTGCATAACTAGTGGCTTTATAGCAGAATTTATTTTTTTCGTTGACCTCGACTTCGCAAGGTTGGTCTTCACAAAGATCGGTGCCCTCATAAACTTTGTCTACCTGTCTTTCAGGAAGGCCGTGGTAGGAGAATAAGATATGATCGTAATCGGAGAGCTGAAATTTCTTGGCGTTGTCAACTATGGAATGAATGTAGCCAGGGTTGTCATAGAATTGGCTGATGATCTTGATTTCAGGAATGACCCACCATTTGCGGATGATATCCATGGCTTTTTCAATGGCCGAACCTGTTGAGGCTGAAGCGTATTGCGGAAACAAAGGCAACAATACAATGCGGTCATAGTTGGCCAAGCGCATTTTTTCAAGTACTGAATCTAAGGATGGATTTTTGTAGCGCATCGCCATTTCAATGGTCACGTGCTCTCCTTCAAAATTCTTTTGCAAAAGCGCTTGCAAGGCTAGCGTGTGTGTAAGTAACGGCGACTCGCCTTCTCCGAGTTCCCAGAGCTCTTTGTATATTTTAGCAGACTTAGGTGCTCTAAAAGGCACAATGATGCCATTGACTAAAATTTTGCGAATCAAATAAGGAAGGTCAATGACGCGTGGATCGTTGAGGAATTCGGAAAGGTAACTGCGGACATCGCTCACACGAGGTGAGTCTGGGGTGCCGAGCTGAATTAATAAGACGCCAGTTTTTTTCATAAGTGTTGTTTCTCCAACAAGCTAGGGCTTGCAATGTTCAAAATTACTGCTTTTCTCATGAATAGCTCATCGTTTAGACCTAACTTTGTTGCATGGAGCCTCGTTCATTTTTGCAGCACTTGAACCCCGAAAATTTTGAAAAGCTTGCCCTCGAAACTTTTGAGCGGCAATACAAAAATGTACCTATTTATCGCTCCTATGTTGAGTTACTTGGTACTCCTCGGCCGCAAACGCTGCAAGAAATTCCATTTTTACCCATTTCGTTTTTCAAAACTCATCGGGTCTTGCCAGAAGGCCTCGCAGAGCAAAAAACATTTCTTTCTAGCGGGACCACTCTACAACAAAGAAGTCAGCATATCGTCCATGATTTAGCTTGGTACAAAAGTTCCTTAATGCTAGGTTTTGAGCGTGAATTTGGCCCAGCTGATCAATTTGTTTTTATAGCGCTTTTGCCATCCTACTTAGAAAACGGAGACTCCAGCCTCATTTATATGGTGGATCAACTGATTGCAGCTAGTCAAAACGAACTTTCGGGTTATTATCTTTCTGAGCTGCAAGAAGTGCAAGAAGTTTATAACGCAGCTAGACAGCAAGGGAAACGAGCGTTTATTTTTGGCGTGGCTTATGCCTTACTAGATCTTGGTGAATTGGGCTTGAATTTGTCGGAGGCACTCATACTAGAAACAGGTGGTATGAAAGGCAGACGAAAAGAACTGAGCAAAATCGAGTTGCACGAAGCACTGAAGGTTGGTTTTCATGTTCCCAAGATTTATTCAGAATACGGCATGACTGAACTACTCTCTCAAGCTTATTTCAATCCTGAAACAGCCATTTTCAAAACACCAGCTTGGTGTAAAGTGCTCATTCGCGATGCCTATGATCCTTTTTCATATGTTCCCGACGGGCAAAAAGGTGGCATCAACTTCATTGATTTAGCCAATCAGTGGTCTTGCAGTTTTATCCAAACAGATGATTTAGGCCGCATACAAAACGATGGTTTTACAGTAGAAGGAAGGCTTGAAGCAACGGATATCAGAGGTTGTAATCTTTTGATTGATTAATCAGTATTCTTCTTAAATTTGAAAATATGAGTCTTCAAACAATCCTTGTTTTGTGTGTCATCGGTATTGCAGCCGGTATGCTGAGCGGAATGGTCGGCGTAGGTGGCGGCATTATCATCGTTCCAGCTTTGGTATTTATTGTGGGTCTGAGTCAGCATCAGGCTCAAGGCACTTCGTTGTTTATTTTGTCTTTGCCTGTATTGTTGCTTGCCGTGTTCAATTACTGGAAAACTGGAAATATCAATTGGCGTTTTGGTCTCATCATTGCCAGTACCTTTATCGTGGGTTCTTATTTTGGTTCCAAACTCAGCTTAAAGCTACCAGAGGCTTGGGTCAAACTCATTTTCGGACTCTTATTGGCTTATGTCTCTGTTCAAATGCTTATGTCTGGTTATCAAAGCTTGAATCAAAATGATGGCAACTGAAATTGAAAAAAGCATTGCTCAATTAGCAGCTGAGCTGCTAGCGTGGCGCAGGCACCTGCACATGCATCCGGAGCCTTCTTTTCAAGAATGGAAAACCATGGACTACGTGTGTGAGGTTCTTGAAAATTACGGCATTTCATATCAAAAAGGGGTGGCCGAAACGGGTGTAGTTGCTGTTATTCGTGCAAGTTGGCATGACCAAGATGCAAGTTGTCTTGGTTTGCGTGCCGATCTTGATGCGCTGCCCATTCAGGAGCTCAATGAGGTGCCTTACAAGAGTCAAAACGAAGGTTGGATGCATGCCTGTGGCCATGACGTCCATACAGCTATTTTATTAGGGACAGCCGTTGTGTTGTCTGAACACAAAGAAGCGCTGCAACGCCCTATAAAACTTATTTTTCAGCCGGGCGAAGAACAAAGCCCAGGCGGCTCTACATTAATGCTGAAAGCTGGTGTGCTCGAAAATCCGAGCGTTTCCGAATTGGTTGCACTTCACGTGTATCCTGAAATGCCAGTAGGCGAGGTAGGGCTCCGAAGCGGACTTTACATGGCTTCTAGCGATGAATTGCACATAGATATTGAAGGTGTTGGCGGACACGGCGCTTTGCCTGCGCGTTTCATCAATCCAATAGATGCAGGTATGGCTTGGATGCAAGCTTGTAAAGCCGACCTCCACCAGAAGTGTCCACCAATGGTGCCGCAAGTACTTACTTTTGGCCGTTTCGAAGCTTTAGGGAGCACCAACGTAGTTGCGGGTACCGCACAAATCAAAGGTACCTTCAGAACAATGGATGAACAATGGCGTGCGCAAGCGCATGAATTGATGCAAGCGCAAGCCGCAAAAATAAGTGCAGAAACTGGTTCAAAAATCAAATTGTATATCGCCAAGGGTTATCCCTTTCTTAAAAACGACCCCGCTTTAAGCGCTCGTGTAGAAGAAATTTTAATCAATACGCTTGGCGTCAATCAGGTGAAAAGCTTAGACTTGCGAATGACAGCTGAAGACTTTGCGTTCTATAGCCAAGAAAAACCGGTGTGTTTCTTTAGACTGGGTGTCGGTAATCAAGAAAAAGGTATTGTCCACGCGGTACATCATCCGCGCTTTGATATTGACGAACAAGCCCTCGAAATAGGGGTCAAGTGTATGGTTCAAATTGCATTGGCATGAAACCAAAAAGCCTTGGATATTTAGGATTCATTTTAATTGTATTTGTTTGCGCCATTTTACTACAAGGTTGCACCAAGGCAAAAAAAAACACAAAACTTCTACCAGGGTCTTGGGCAGTAAATGTTGTTCGTATTGAAGATGGCGCTGGCTTCTTGTTTTATGATAGCCTTGCGGCAGGTAGCTTTAAATTTACTGCTGAGCAACTCAGCGGAAAAAGCAACTATAGCTATGCCTATTTCGGACAAAATATGGTCACAGATTCTGCTGTATTTGAAAACAATAATATTTGGTTAGATAGCAAAGGAGAAGAGCTGTCAATTGCACGCCCTACAGATACACTTCGGGCAAAAATCATCATGCTGACCAACAAAAGCCTGACTTTTGAATTTTACGACGAAATAGCTTTTCGCTTGAAGCGCTTTACTTGTACGCGTCAATAATTATAAAAAGCCTAGTTCGAGTTTCGCTTCTTCACTCATCATGTCTTTGTCCCAAGGTGGATCAAACACAATATTGACCTTTGCCGAATTGACGCCCTCAACACTGGCTACCTTATCTTCTACTTCTTTAGGTAAAGATTCGGCAACAGGGCAGTTTGGTGAAGTAAGTGTCATATCGATGAAAACAGCGTTGTCGTCTTCTATTTTCACTTCATAGATAAGGCCTAGTTCGAAAATATCGACAGGGATTTCAGGGTCATAAATGGTTTTGAGCATTTCTACAATGCGGTCTTCGAGTTCATTCATGGGTTTAACGATTGAAGCGCTTCGGTTTTAATTCTTTTGACCATACTGAGTAAGCCATTGGCTCGGGTAGGTGATAGGTGTTCTGTGAGGCCAATTTCATCGATGAAAAAAGGCTCAGTTTGCAAAATAGTTTGCGGTGTTTCGCCATTGTAAACTTGCAAAAGCATACCAATGATGCCTCTGGTAATGATGGCATCTGCATCAGCTTCAAAAAACATTTTTCCATCTTGAAGCGCGCAGGAAAGCCAAACATTCGATTGACAACCTTCGATGAGTTTGTCTTTGGTTTTGTTGTCTTCAGAGAGGCCTTTTACAGCTTTGCCGAGTTCAATGATGTACTCGTATTTATCCATCCAGTCTTCATAGATGCTAAATTCGTCGATGAGGTCTTGTTGTTTTTCTTGGATGGTCATGCGCCAAGGATTTGCATGCTGCGCTCGAGGGCGGCAACAAAAGTATCTATTTCTGCTTTGGTGTTGTAAAAGGCAAAAGAGGCCCGCACAGTACCTGGGATTCCGTAGAAATCCATGAGGGGTTGTGTGCAGTGGTGTCCGGTTCGGACAGCAATGCCTTGTTTGTCTAGTAAAGTGCCGAGATCAAAAGGATGCATGTTGTCAATGGTAAACGAAACTACACTTGTTTTGTTCTTGGCTTCACCGATGATGTGTAAGCCTTCAAAAGTATCAAGAATGCCTTGGGCATATTTGGTGAGTTCGAGTTCGTGGGCTGCGGCAGCCTCTAGATCAAGATCATTTAGAAAGTCAATGGCACTACCAAGGCCAATGGCGCCGGCAATATGTGGTGTGCCCGCCTCAAATTTGAGCGGCAACGTGTTATAAGTGGTGCGCTCAAAGGTGACTTTGGCTATCATGTCGCCACCACCTTGATACGGGGGCATTTTCTCTAGGATTTCCTCTTTTCCGTAAAGAATTCCGATACCTGTTGGGCCAAATACTTTATGACCCGAAAAGACATAGAAATCGCAGTCTAAGGCCTTGACATCAATGGAGAGGTGCTGAATACTTTGTGCACCGTCGAGTAGCACCTTGGCGCCGGCCTGATGTGCCTTTTGAATGAGGCTTTGTACCGGATTAATGGTGCCAAGCGTGTTTGATATATGGGTGAGGGCAAAAAGTTTGGTCTTTTCCGAGAGCAAAGCTTCAAAAGCCTCGAGGTCTAGTTCACCTTTTTTACTAATAGGAACGACCTTCAGTACACAGCCTTTGCGCTCGCATAGCAATTGCCACGGCACAATATTGGAGTGGTGTTCCATGGCAGTGATGAGGATTTCATCGCCGGGCTTTAGCAGTTCACCAAAGGAAAACGCTACTAAATTGATGCCGTCGGTGGTTCCTTTTGTAAAGATGATTTCGTCGGGGCTTTTGGCGCCGATGTAGGCTTGAATGGTGCGGCGCGCTTGTTCGTAGGCGGTAGTAGCTTGTTGGCTCAGGTAATGCACACCTCGGTGAATATTGGCATTTTCTAACGCATAATATTGCTTGAGGGTATCGAGTACCACTTGCGGTTTTTGAGAAGTTGCCCCGTTGTCAAAATAAATGAGCTGCTTGCCGTAAACTTGTTGACGCAACGCCGGGAATTGGTCGCGGATCGCTTGTACTGAGAAAGGAGAAGCACCCATAATGAATTTTTCACAAAGGTACGCTTTTTGGTTATTTTGAATGGTTCTAAAGAAGCAAAAGATTTGCTTTTTTTATCAGTAGCAACCAATTCAATTATTTGAGCATCCTTTTCCCGTTTTATTTGGCTTTGAGCACCACATAGGGAATCAAAATTTCTTCCAAAGAAATGCCGCCATGTTGGAAGGTCTGACCATAATAGTTTACAAAGTGATTGTAGTTGTTTGGATACACAAAGAAATCTTGTTCTTTAGCGAAAACAAATTCGGCTGAAAGCTTGAGTTTAGGTAGCTGCGCTTCTTGTGGATTTTTAATGACAAACACCTCTTTTTGGTCATAACTGAGGCCTCGGCCAGCCTTATAACGAAGGTTGCTGTTTGTATTGCGCTCGCCAACAATCTTGACAGGCTTGGTCACTTTGATGGTACCATGATCCGTCGTAATAATGAGGCGCTGCCCCGCTTCGGCTATTTTTTTCAGAATATCGAGTAGTGGAGAGTGCTCTAGCCAACTGGTGGTAATCGAGCGGTATGCGGCTTCGTTATCGGCTAGTTCTCTAATGACTTCCATTTCAGTGCGCGCATGCGAAAGCATGTCTACAAAATTGTAAACGATAAAGTTGACGTCGTTGTCTTTCCACTGATGGAACTGATCGGCGAGCTTCTTGCCCGCTTCCACATTTGTGATTTTATTATAAGACCACTTGACGTTTTTTCCCAAGCGCTTGAGTTGAGCTTCCAGAAAATCTTTTTCATGGAGGTTCTTACCACCTTCGTCGTCTTCGTTCTTCCAGAGTGTCGGGAAGCGGCGTTCAATTTCAGCAGGGAGCAAGCCGGCAAAAAAAGCATTGCGTGCATAATGCGTGGCGGTAGGTAGAATCGAGTATACGATGTCTTCTTCTTCTTTTTGAAAGTAGCGCGCCAAAATACCTTCGATTGTTTTCCATTGGTCATAGCGTAGGTTGTCAATGACCAAAACGGCTAATTTTTCTTTGCCAATTTGTGGTGCAATGCGCTCTTTAATGAGCGTATGAATCATGGAGGGTGCGTCTGGATCACCGCTGACCCAATCTAGATAGTTGTCTTCGATGAAATCGCAAAAGAGTTTATTGGCTTCTTTTTTCTGCATCTCAAAGATTTCGCGCATACCAGAGTCTTCAATGTTGTCGAGCTGCAGTTCCCAGAACACTAATTTGGCATAGAGTTCTTTCCATTCTTCGGCATCGAGTCGACTAGAGAGTTGCATACCGAGTTGTCTGAATTCTTGTTGGTAGCTGGCATTGGTTTTCTGAGAGATCAGTTTACTGTGGTCTAGGTTCTTTTTAATACTCAGTAAAATCTGATTGGGGTTGACCGGCTTGATGAGGTAGTCGGCAATTTTTGAACCGATAGCTTCCTCCATAATGTGTTCTTCTTCACTTTTGGTGATCATGACTACCGGAACCAACGCGTTGTGTTCCTTGATCTGGGCTAAGGTTTCTAACCCACTGAGGCCAGGCATATTTTCATCAAGGAAAATGATGTCGTAGTGCTCTTGAAGGGCTTTTTCAATGGCGTCTTGACCGTTTGTAGCGGTATCGACGCGGTACTCTTTGGACTCGAGGAAGAGAATGTGTGGCTTGAGCAATTCGATTTCGTCATCGGCCCAGAGAATTTTACCCTGCATATGTCTTAATTTTTAATAGTTTTGATTAAAATTTAAAGTTAGCAACTTGCCCGCGATACACACCCGTAATAACAAGAAGAAAATCATTAACGACCCAGTTTACGGTTTTATTTCTTTACCCCACGAAATAATTTTCGATATCCTCGAGCATCCTTACTTGCAAAGGCTGCGTCGGATTCAACAATTGGGCTTGAGTCATTTGGTGTATCCTGGTGCCAATCATACGCGTTTTCATCATGTATTGGGGGCCATGCACCTCATGATGCAGGCTGTAGCATGCATCCGAAGAAAAGGTCATGAAATTACACAAGAGGAAGAACGTGGTGTTTGTCTGGCAATTTTACTCCACGACATCGGTCATGGGCCTTTTAGCCATGCCTTAGAGTACGACATCGTTTGCGGCGTGAGTCACGAACAAATTTCGGGCTTCTTTATCGCAGAGCTTTCGGTTGAATACGGACATGACCTCGAAATTGCCTTGCAAATTTTCAATAATTCTTATGCAAAGCCTTTTTTGCATGAACTCGTGAGCTCGCAACTCGACATGGATCGACTCGATTACCTGAACCGAGATAGCTTTTATTCTGGGGTTTCAGAGGGTGTTATTGGCTCAGAAAGACTCATTGAAATGCTCAATGTCCATGAAGGGCATTTGGTCCTGGAAGAAAAAGGGATTTATTCTGTCGAGAAATTTATTGTGGCGCGTCGCCTCATGTATTGGCAGGTTTATTTGCACAAAACGGTTGTAGCGGCCGAGTTTATGCTCATTCATGCTTTGCGCCGCGCTAAAGAGTTGGTCAAAGAGGGGCAAACACTTTTTGCCAGCCCGTCTTTGCAATTTTTCCTAGAGCAGGACATCACGGCCAAACATTTTGAACAAGACCCGCTGGTCTTGACGCACTTTGCCCAACTCGATGACTACGATATTTGGGGAGCCATAAAAGTTTGGCAGTTTGCTCCAGACTACATTTTGGCAACCCTTTGTTCGGGCTTGGTCAACAGACAGCTTTTCAAAATTGAGATTTCCAAAACGCCATTCAGTACTGAACGCATTCAAAAAGAGCAGCAGCGCATTCTGCAAGAACATCAATTGAGTCCTGAGTTGCTCAATTATTTCATCTATTCGGATATCCTGACCAACAGAGCCTATAACGAACAGAAGCACAACATCAATTTACTTTTGAAAAACGGCTCCACCATCGAGCTCTCTGAAGCATCAGATAACCTCAATATCTCGGCACTTTCTACACCTGTAGAGAAATACTTTTTGTGTTATCCGAGATAACGTTAGTTTGCCAGTTTATTTTTGATAATTACGGTTTTATTGAGCACTGTAGAGGTAGGGATTGTAATCAAAGATCCTTCCGCGGTACGGATGTACATAAAGAAAAAACTCAGATCTATGAGTTCGCCTTCGATGTCAAACTCTTTGTCTAATATGCGTAAGGTTTCGCCAATATGTAAGGGATGATTGAAGTAAAGAATCAAACTTGCTGTAATATTTGACAAAATGGACCAATTGGCAAAAAACGCAATGCCCATTACTGTTATGGTGGAGGTAAAGAACACCATTAAATCTTTCGATTCGATGTTCCAAATCGCTGCCAAAACCAATACGAAGAAGATCGCTAAAAACAAGTTAATGATGCGGTTAGAAATGCGTTTTCGTTTGGTGTCGCCACCAAACTTGATCAAAAACTTAGTAACGGCCTTACCAGCAATGATGCGAATGATTAAGGTAGTGGCCAGTAACACAAGGGTTTTGATAGCTGCTAAATAAAAGAAATCCATGAGTTAGTTTTTAGAGTTTAGGAAATCAATTGAATTAATTTGATTTATTTGAACAAAATTGAATTTAAATCATATTAGATGAATTAGCGATTTGAAGATTTTTCTTCTGCCTTGACTTTATCCCAGAACTGATCCATTGTTTGCAAGTCTAAAGCTTTTATATCTAAATTTTCTTGAAGTAGTAGTTCTTCCATGCGCTGAAAACGCTTGATGAACTTTTGATTGGTTAAGGCTAAGGCATTTTCTGGCGATATGTTGACGAAACGCGCATAATTCACTAATGAAAACAAGACGTCTCCAAATTCTGCTTCTGCTTGGTCAGAACCTTTCTCAACTTCTGCTTTTAATTCGGTAATTTCTTCTTGAACTTTGGCCCAAGCATCTTCAGCATCGGCAAATTCAAAGCCAATGCCTTTTACTTTTTCTTGAATGCGCATGGCTTTAACGAGTGCAGGAAGCGATGAAGGAACACCCTCAAGAACCGATTTTTTACCTTCTTTTAATTTGAGTTTTTCCCAATTGGCTTTCACTTCTTCTTCGTCTTGCACAACGGTATCTCCGTAGATGTGGGGATGTCTGTAGATGAGTTTATCACAAATTTGATGGAGCACACTTTTGACGTCAAAAAGTCCTTGTTCTTGGCCAATTTTACTGTAGAAGACTAAATGCAAGAAAAGGTCGCCGAGTTCGCCCTTCAGGCTTTGGTAGTCTTGGGCGCTAATGGCATCAGCCATTTCATAGGTTTCTTCAATGGTAAGATTGCGCAGGGTTTCAAAGGTTTGTTTTTGATCCCAGGGGCAGCGTTCGCGCAGTTCATCCATGATATTTAGCAAGCGCTCAAAGGCAAGAAGTCTTTCATCCATGTAGCAAAGTTAGCATATGAATTGGGCTTTTCATTAACTTTGGTTATGCGTTCTACCCTGATCTTGTTCGTATTATTAGCTCAAAGCTTCATTTCATTTGCCCAACCAGGCTTTGAATACCGACAAAAAATAGGTTTCTTAATTGCACACAGAAGCCTCATGGCCCATTTACCGGAGGCGCCTGCCGTTGCTTCAGAGTTCTCCTATGTTTGTCAGACAAAAAATGATAAAGAATGGCATAGCGCCTACAGACAACCGCTTATAGGAGGGACCCTGTTTTTCGGTTCGGTTGGCAACAATCAAATTCTCGGCAGATTCGTTGGGATGTATGGCTTTGTCGAATTACCCATCATTAAAAAGAATAATTACCGGCTCGATTTTCGGTTTGGAACCGGATTGGGCTACACCAACAAGCCTTATGATGCCGTCTTGAACCCGGAAAATGTAGCCATTGGTTCTAAGGTAAATGCCATGATGTGCTTTGCGCTCAAACAAAGTTACCGCATCAAAAACTACGGTCTCACTTTCGGTATAGACATGACGCATTTCTCCAATGCGAGCTTTCAAATGCCGAATTTAGGAATCAATGTCCCGTATCTTTCTCTTGGCGTACAACGTTTCTTTGACGGCAATACAACTACCAAACCTTATTTCAAGCAAAAAGCTGAGCAGCAAAAGTCAGCGCTGAGCTATGGTGCCTCACTCATTTACAGTCAGAAAGAAATGCGTCCGGTTGGGGTAGGCCGTTTTCCTGTTTATGCAGCTAATGTGTTTGCCCGAAAATATTTTGGACCGAAAGCTGGGCTCGAGGTTTCTTTAGATATTATTTACAAAATGGGCTTACTGCAGCATCCGAGCTATCCTCAAGCAGCGGGTCTTGATCCACTACAACTTGGGCTTTTTGTAGGATATGTACAGCCCTTCGATAAATTGCACTTTATTTACGGCACTGGTTTTTACCTCAGAGATGTATTGCAACCAGACAACGCTTTTTACATTAGACTTGGAACACGCTATGCTTTCACGCCAAAACTAGAGGGCATGTTTACTTTGAAAACGCATTATGCCAAGGCTGACTACATGGAACTAGGTTTGATGTATCATTTCAATCAATAAGCGGCATTGTTATGAAGAGAATTGGGTTGTTAATGATGCTGATACTGAGTTTAGTCAGTTGTAAAAAGCCCTCTGATCGCGCTTGTTGGAAAGGTTCTGGACCTGCGCAAACACTTCAGGTTGCCTTCGATGATTTCCAATACTTACACGTCCATGCAAATATGGAAGTAACGCTCATTCAAGATTCTTTGAATTTTATAGAGTGGGAAGCCAATGAAAATTTAATGAAGTTTTTAAAGGCTGAAAAAGACCTCGATACCTTGGTTTTACGCAACACGAATCGTTGTCATTTTTTGCGCTACGGCAAAGAAAAGGTAAGTGCGAAGGTTCATTTCACAGAATTAAAGCAAGTTTTGTTTGAAAACAGTGAACTCGTAAAAACAAATGGCGTTTGGCAGCAAAACGCTTTTGAATTCATCCTCAAAGAAGGAGCTGGCCCAATAGATGTAGAGCTATCTGGGACACGCGCGTTTGTCAGGAATTTATACGGATGGCAAGCCATGAAGCTCAGCGGAAACTTGAGTTGGGTCTTTGCCGATTTAGATGGTTCCGCGACCTTAGATGCGACAAACCTCTCAATTACTGATTCTTTGTTATTTACAGCTGCCTCGCCAAAATCATCTTACTTTCAAACATCAGGGCTCTTGGTAAAAGCTCAGTTACACAGTATCGGTAACCTTTATTTGAAAGGCCTGCCAAGTTTATTACTCAAAAATGAATACAGCGCTGGAAGGGTTGTGGTTCAATAGTGCGCATTTTGGGGAATAGAGGAGATTAATTGAAATGAATAAAAAATATGAGTCAGTTTGAACTTAAAATTATGATGAAATGAATTCTATTTTGAAAAAGAATCTTTTTCTAATACCTAAATCCAATATATACCCAGTTGTCATATCGTTATTTAGCACCTTCTCTTGCTTCGGGCAATTCTCTATTCACGGTACATATGATTCTTACTTGGCGAATAGCTTTTACAACAAAGACTCTCTTTCATTTTTGGTTTCGCACGCAGCTGTAAATCAAATGGATGTCAATTTGTTTGAGCTTGAATTTAGACAGGAATACAAGCATTTGACGCTTCATTTTGCGCCGGCTATGGGATCTTACATGCGCCGCAATTATGCAGCGGAAGCTTTTTGGCGTCGCAATGTTTATGAAGCTTATGCAGAACTGAATTTGAAGAAAACAAAAGTAGCTTACGGTAGTTTTAGTTCGCCTTACACACAAGAAACGCCACGCGGGGTTGATCAACTTTTGTACACAAGAAGTTTATCTGCTGAATATGTCCCTTACTATGTAGCCGGTTTGCGCTGGACGCAACTTTGGTCTGAAAAATTCACTTCGCAATTGTTCCTGACAAATGGTTGGCAAAGACTCAATTTTACGCAGGTTCGCCCGAGTATTGGCGTATTGTTTCAATGGAAATTTGACACTTGGAACCTCAATTGGAGTCATTTCTATGGCGATGTTGCGCCAATAGGAAAAATCCCGCCAGAGTTGGCCTTGAATCGTTGGCGCTATTTTCAGGAAGTCAATGCAAATTATAAACAAGGAACTTATGAGTTTCAAGTGTGTGGGTTTGCAGGAATGCAAAGACAACAACAGCAAAATCTTTGGTGGGGCCAAGCGAATTTTCAACTCAGAAAAACTTTTGACCAAGGTTGGTGCTTGAATGCCAGGGCTGAGGCGTTTTATGATCCTCATCAGGTAGTGAGTAGTTTTGGAGAGACTGTTTTTTCTTCCTTCAGCTTGGGTTATATCAAGCACTGTGGGCCTGTTTTGCAGTTAGGTCAGGAACTCAGATATTTCATTGGGCAGCAAGAGCAAATACCGCTTTTGTACAGCTTTTTGCGCCTCAAATTTTAGTAAATTTGAAGCTAAATATTGAGCATGAACATCATTTCCTTTAACGTAAACGGCATTCGCGCAGTAGTAGGCAAAACCTTTATTACTGATATGCAAGCGCTTAACCCCGATATCATTTGTCTACAAGAAACCAAAGCCACACCAGAACAGGTGCAAGATGCGGTTTCAAGCTTGAAAGGATATCATGTTTTTGCTTCTAGTGCCGAGCGCAAAGGATATTCAGGTACTGCCATCCTTAGTAAAGAAATGCCGCTCAATGTCACTTACGGAATAGGCATTGCAGAACATGATAACGAAGGACGTGTTATTTGCGCTGAATACGATAACTTTTTCTTGATAACCGTTTATGTGCCTAATTCAGGAAGCGAGTTATTGCGTTTAGCCTACCGCCAAACCTGGGATGCCGCCTTCTTGAGCTATCTTAAAAACCTCGAGCAACAAAAGCCGGTTTTGGTCTGCGGAGACTTCAATGTGGCGCATCAGGCCATTGATTTGGCGCGCCCCAAAGAAAATTACAACAAGGCAGCAGGTTATATGCAAGAAGAAATTGACGGCATGAATGCTTATGTCGGCGCAGGACTTATTGATACATATAGAACCCTCAACCCAGATACTGTCAAATATTCTTGGTGGAGTTACCGCGCAGGTGCTCGTCAAAAAAATGTAGGCTGGCGTATTGATTATTTCTTAGCCAGTGCAGCCTTGCAGCCAGCAATTAAAGAAGCTTATATTTTGAACGATATATTGGGTTCTGACCATTGCCCAGTTGGTGTAGCGCTCTAAATCTTTTTTATGGAGCACTTAAAAGACACCTTTAAACACAAAGGCAGACGCAGGCAACTCATTGAAGAATTAGCGACCATGGGCATCCATGACACCAAGATTCTAGATGCATTCAATGCCATTCCGCGCCATTTCTTCCTAGACCTCGCCTTTGATGAACAGGCCTACACCAATATGGCTTTTCAAATAGGTTCGGGTCAAACGATATCGCATCCGTTTACGGTTGCTTTCCAGACACAATTATTGGAGCTTGAAAAAAGCATGAAGGTCTTAGAAATTGGAACTGGTTCAGGGTTTCAAACTTGTATTTTGTGCCAGTTGGGCGCAAGGGTTTACTCCATAGAAAGACATCAGCCTTTGCATGTTGCTGCACGCCGTATACTCGACTTTTTTCGTTTCAATGCAAGCCTGTTTTTTGGCGATGGCTACAAGGGCAACAAAGTTTACGCACCCTATGATCGAATTCTTGTCACTTGTGGTGCGCCAGATGTTCCACAAGAATTATTATCTCAACTCAAAGTAGGCGGTATTATGGTCATTCCAGTAGGGGAGGGTGCCGAGCAAAAAATGCTCAAGATCCAAAAAACCACTGAAACCGATATTGATATCACAGAATTTGGTACTTTTAAATTTGTACCTATGTTAGAACGCACAGTCAAATAGCCATGCAAATCTTACTTATCGATGACGAACGCGCTATTCGCAGGGCGCTTAGAGAAATATTAGAATTTGAAAATTGTCAGGTTCAAGAAGCAGAAAGTGGGGTTCAAGCCCTACAGCTCCTTGAGCAAAGTAACTTTGATCTCATTTTCTCTGACATTAAAATGCCCCACATGGATGGCATTGAGCTCCTGGAACAAATTAAAAAGAAGAACCTCGAAACGCCTGTTGTCATGATTTCTGGGCACGGGAACGTAGAAACAGCCGTTGGGGCTATCAAATTAGGGGCTTTTGATTTTATTGAGAAACCCCTAGACCTCAATCGCATACTCGTTTTACTCAGACAAGTCAAAGACCGCAATCATCTGGTTGAACAAACCGTTCAACTCAAGCAAGTGGTCAAGAAAATTAAGGGCACTCACATCATTGGGCAAACACCTGCCATCCAAGAAATCACAGCCATGATTGACAAAGTGGCCCCCTCAGATGCACGAGTCTTGATCACCGGGGCGAACGGAACTGGAAAAGAATTGGTGGCGAGGTCTTTACACGAGTTGTCAAATCGCAATAAAGCGCCGTTTATAGAGGTGAATTGTGCTGCTATACCAGCCGAACTCATTGAAAGCGAATTATTTGGTCATGAAAAGGGCGCCTTTACTTCTGCTGTCAAAGACCGCAAAGGTAAATTTGAATTGGCCTCAGGTGGCACCTTGTTTTTAGATGAAATTGGCGATATGTCCTTAGCTGCGCAAGCAAAAGTACTTAGAGCCTTGCAAGAAAACCTCATTCAACGCGTGGGTGGTGAAAAAGACATCAAGGTAGATTGCCGTGTTTTAGCAGCCACCAACAAGGACCTTCAGCTCGAAATCAAAGAAGGGCGTTTTCGCGAAGATCTTTTTCACCGCTTGGCCGTGATTTTAATTCATGTGCCTTCACTCAACGAGCGTCGTGAAGATATCCCAATGCTCACAGAATATTTTTTACAGCTCATTTGCCAAGATCACGGCATCCCTAAAAAAGCCATTGATGCGGCGGCCATTGAAGCGCTACAGGCCTTGAACTGGACAGGCAATATCCGTGAATTGCGCAACATCATTGAGCGTTTAGTCATCCTCAGCGACCAAACCATCACGAGCTCAGACGTCAAGCGCTATGCAAATCCAAGCCATTAATTACTTAAATTCACACAAAATAAGTTTATGAAAGTTTCTATTAAATCACTGCTTCCTCACCTGATTGCAGTCTTGATGTTCGTCATTTTACCTTCCATTTATTTCTCGCCTTTGTACAATGGCTACACGCTCAAACAAAGCGATATCAGACAATTTCAAGGGATGTCCAAAGAAATTTTTGATTACAAACTTTCCCACAACGGTGAGCAAACCATGTGGACAAACGCCATGTTTGGCGGGATGCCGAGTTATCAAATCTCCGTGACCCAAGATTCCAATTTACTCACCACCCTTGATCAAGTGATTAAATTAGGCTTACCGCGTCCGGTAGGTATTCTCTTTATCAGTATGCTTGGTTTTTACATCCTAGGGCTCTGCTTGCGCATCAACCCATGGTTGTCTATGATTGGTGCTGTAGCTTATGGTTTCTCAACCATCAACATTCTTTATCTTGGTGCAGGCCACATGTCTAAAGTCAATGCCATTGCTTACATGGCACCAGCACTTGGTGGTCTCATCTTGGCGTTTAGAGGTCGCTGGCTCTTGGGAGCTGGTCTTTTTGCTCTTTTTATGGGGCTCAACATCAGTGCCAACCACCTCCAAATGACTTATTATTTAGCATTTATTTTAGTGGCTGTTGCCCTCACAGAAGTCATTCGAATAGTGCTTACCAAAGACTTAAAGTATTTAACTCGTGCTATTCCAGCTTTAGCAGTGGCTAGTGTTTTGGCACTCTTGGCCAATGCCAGTCTTTTATTACCAACGCTTGAATATAGCAAATACACCACACGTGGTACCTCTGAACTCAGTATCAAGCCAAAAACAGCAAGTCAAAGTATGGAAAAAGAAGGGCTTGCTTCTTCTTACATTCTCGAATACAACTACGGTGAAAACGAATTGTTATCGATCTATGCACCGAATGCCAAAGGCGGTAAAAATGACTACATCGCCAATAATCCTGAAGCACTCGCTAACGTAGACTACAATTATTCCGAACAAGTAGGCCAAATGGACCAATATTGGGGCGGTCAACGCATGAGTGGCGGTGCCTTTTATTTTGGTGTCGTCATGCTGGTTCTTTTTGTACTTGGGCTTATTTTCTTGAAAGATGCGCTCCGTTGGCCGTTCTTGGCGTTGTCCATATTGGTCATCTTCTTGGCCTCCAATCAAATGAACTTCTTCAATGAGTTCTTCATCAACGATTTCCCGATGTATAACAAGTTCCGCGATTCCAAAATGATGTTGGTGCTCATGCAAATCATGGTCCCTGCACTTGGTTTGCTCTTCTTGGACCGCATGATCAAAAATGAAGGCATACTCGGACAAAAGAAACACTGGTTTATCGGAATGGGAGCTGTGGCATTGCTCGGCTTCATACTCATGACTTCACCGTCTCTTTCCGGAGATTTTTTAAGCAAGCAAGAAGTCAAGCAATTTGCAGAAGCAAGTAAACAAGCCAAAGACGCTTCTCAAATCACCTACTATCAAGGCCTGCGTCAGGCGCTCATCGATACCCGTATTGGCATCTATAAAGCAGACATGCAGCGCTCTTTCTTCTTGGTCATTTTGGCTTTAGGTTTATTATTCGTTTTAATCCGCACCCAAATCAATCGATTTATTCTCATTGGAGTAACCGGCGTATTGGTATTGGCTGATCAAATGAGTGTGGCCAAGCGTTATCTTAACAACGATGACTCCACAGGTTCATACGCCTCGTATCAAACGATAGACGAAGCCAGTGCGCCGTATCAAGTTTCAGCGGCAGATATCAGTATCTTGAACCGTGAGAAGGCACCCGTTGCCCTAGCCAATCGGTTAAAGGAGAGCTACACGGATTTTGAATATTACAAAAACCTGACAGATCAACAAACCCTAGACTACTACGCTGCTTTTGGCGCACTTAATTTATTTACAAATTACCGTGTTTTGAATGTCAATGGAACCATGGCTGAAACCAATACCAGTTTCTTCCACAAAAGTTTAGGTGGGTATCATGGTGCCAAACTGAAGCGCTACCAAGAGTTTGTAGATTTTCATTTCCCTGACGCGGTTGGCGGGCTCAATGCAGCTGTCAATGCCGCAAAAAATGAAAAGTTCAGAACCCTTACCTTACCTGCCGACATGACCCAAGAGCAAGCTCAGAAAATTTTTGACACCCTAAGTGTCAATGCGTTTAACTTATCTGGTGCTGCTGAATATTTTAATATGCTCAATGCCAAGTACATCATCTTGAATCCGAACCAGGCTGCTGTAGAAAATAAAACAGCAAATGGCCCGGCGTGGTTTGTGAGCAATGTTAAAATGGCTACAGATGCCAATCAAGAAATGTTATTCAGCAACGGCGAAAAATTGGGTTCAAGCAAGACCAATGCGGTGGTGCATACTGAATTCAAAGGTCAACTCAATGGTATCGGAATAGACAGCACCGCTCAAATTCTCCTGATGGCTTACAATCCATCCCATATGCAATACAAATCTGTTTCAAAAGCTAAGCAATTAGCTGTATTCAGTGAAATTTATTATCCGGCTGGATGGAACTGTTACATTGACGGAAAAGCTACTGAAGCGCTCCGTGCCAATTATATTTTGCGAGGGGTTGTTGTGCCAGCTGGATCTCACAAAATAGAATGGAAATTTGAACCTGTGAGTGTGAACCGCGGTAATAACCTCGCCATGTTCGGATCAAGTATCTTGTTGTTAGGTTTCTTGTTTTCCTTGTACTGGAGTCTCAGAAAAACGAATTGATTTGATCAAGGGCACGCACGCCAAATTGGGTGTTGTGCCAGGCCGTTTTGACTTTTCCGTTTGCCACCAAAAAGTAGCTCGGAAACTCTCCTTGCGCCATCAGCATGCACAACATGCTGTTTTGTGCCAACTTGACACCTATGGTTGAAGGAAGTCGTTTTCTGAAGTACAGATAACCTTCCTGATCCTCGGAGGCTAATAAATATTGAATCTTTATTTTGGGGTTGAGCCCTACCATTTTTTTACTGAGCGCGATGGTCTCTATGCAATAGGGGCAACCGGGTAGAATCACAAGCACCAATGTTTTTGCTGCTGGTAAGGGCATTCCTGCTTGTAGTGGTTTAAAAGTTTTGTCTTGTAGGTCTGCCTCATAAATTGGGTAAAAAGTAAAATAGGTCAAGAAAGGCAGGCAAAAACCTAAGGCCATCAAACTCAGTTTAAGCCAAGCCTTGATACGCAATTTCGAAAAGAGCCTAAAAACAAAATAACCCAATACTAAAGTCAAGACATACGGCGTAAACTTAGCCGCCGTCCAGGAAAAGCCTACTTGGAGTAAAAAACTTTCAAGGGAGTTGTACATTCGGCTAAAGGACTGAATGATGGATAAAGGAAATCTCTTCAGAGGAAATACTGGCTCCAAATATCATATATCCTTTTTCCTTCAAAAATGCTACACTTTTTATGGACATCGGTATCTCAGTCTCAAACATTCTATCATGAAACTCAACTAAAATTTGATCAATTTTAACTTCTGGGTCGTCAAAAATTGTTTCTAGAACATCATATTCTGCTCCTTCGATATCCATTTTTAATATGGATATCTTCTTTGTAGGTAATATGCTAACTAGAGATTTAAATGTGCGCATTTCAACTTGTATAGAATTGGATTCACTCATCACTGATGAGAGTTGTAAACTTGCTGAAACAGCTTTAGAATCTTTTGGAAGAAAAAATGTCATCTTTCCATCACAATCAGCGCTTATGCCAAAATTGAAATATTTGAATCCTACTGGAAGGTTTTTTTGATTTTCAAGCCACTCTATAGATTTTGGCGTTGGGTCAAAAGCGAATACTTGAACCTTATATTTGTTGATCAAACTTCGGTCAAAACTGATATCTTTTCCAATGCCAATAGATACAACACAGTCATTCTGTTTTAGGATATCCGGATGAACATAAAATCCGCCATAGATAGTTCCATGCCATTCTTTATGAAGTTGCTCGGTAGGTTGCAAATGTGTTTCAATACGCCATTTGTTTGCGCGAAGCATTTTTATTTTATGTTTCGATGCTCGGTAGTACTGTAATATTTTGATCAAAGTTGACTTCATGTTATCCAAAAAAATGAAAGTACTTCTTTACGATTCGGTGTCCATAAAAAGAAGTTAAATAATAAAGGACATTTTTTGTATTGAATCCTGAGAGCTTTAAGTATTTTCTCGATTCTGGCATATCACCGATTAAATAATAATATCTAGCAAGGGTTCCATTAAATTTAGAGCGGCCAATAGCGCACTCTTTAGGATATTTAACTTTATAATTTTCTATAGTGTTGATGCCAATTTCATAGTCCAACAATCTATATTTTTCATTAAAGGAAAGATTTGCATTGCCAACAACACGTGTGAAAAGAATAGAAGGAACTTGAAGGCTTTTTTGATTTTCGAAAAGTCGAACAAACCAGTCGTAGTCAAGAAATCCAAAGGTCTCTTCAAATTCAATAACTTTTAGTTCAGCAGAAAATAAAATGCCAGATAAATAGACCACTTGACCTGAAAAAGATCGTTTGAGTAATGATTTTAAAGTTTCATTTTTGTCAAAAAACTTTGGTGCAATAATGTTATTCCCTCTAATAATAGTTTTATTGGTTGTGGTGTTTTGCACACAGTATCCACCGCTAATTATTGGTGCTAAATGTGCATATTCAAGTTGAGATTTTAGCTTGTCAGCACTCCATTTATCATCGTGGTCGCAAAGGCAAATATAATCTCCAGTTGCTTTTCTTAAGCCAAGATTCCTTCCTTTATTCGGTCCACCTGAATTTTGTTCATTCGAATGAAATTCAAGATCATACTTATTACAGATTTGCTCGGTTTGATCTTTGGAACAGTCGTCCATGACAAGAATTTCTAATGTAAAAAGCTCATTTAAGCCTTCTTGATTTAGAATGCAATTTATTGTTTCCTCGATAAAGGATTCAGAATTGTAGGTCGTAAGGATGACACTAACCTTTATCATGACTTAATGATTGATTCAAGCAGCCCATGCATCTCCTTTGCCAATTCTTTTCTAGAGTAGGGCTTTAGGGTATCTTTTCTACTGATTTGTTGGGAAGTGAGTTCGATAACCGCTGGCCAAGGTACGTCGGTATCGAAGTTGATGACCATTGTACCTGCTTGTTTGGAAAGAATGGCTGCGGCATCGCCGTCCTGGGGGCCAATGGCCAGAATGGCTTGCTCGCTGGCCAAGTATTCAAAGAGTTTACCGGTCACTATACCTTTCTGACTCTTGACATTATTGAGTGGTAATAACAGCAAGCTGCAAGCAGAAAGTTCTTTGAGCACCTGTTCGTGAGGCACAAAGTTTTCAAAATGCGTGTAGGGCAAAAGACCATTGGCTTTTAGGTCTTCTTGAACACAGGCATCTAGGGCGCCAATGAGTCGGATTTTGAGCTTTTGAGCAAAATCAGGGTGTTCTTGAACGTACAACCCTAGGCTTCTCCAAAGTGCACCCGGATTTCGGTCTTTATTGATAGAGCCTGTGTGTAAGATGGTGAAATGCGAATCAGTTTGCTTTTCGAAATGCTGAAAATCTTCGGGTGCAAAGCCGTTGGAAATGAGTTGAGGTATACGGCCAGCTAAGTGCGTCATTTGTGTTTGCATGTCACGGCTGACAACAACGAGTGCATCGGCCTGCTTCAAAACGCTTTGTTCTAATTTTTGGTGCCAACGAAGCCCCCAACTTGTGAGTGGCAGTTGCTCAAACCAATCGATTTGAGTCCAGGGGTCTCGAAAATCGGCAATCCAGGGTAGCTTAGTTTTCGCTTTGAGGTTTTTGGCAATGAGGTGTAAAGAGTGGGGAGGCCCTGTAGAAATAATGGCCTCCACCTTTTGTTCTTTTAAAAACTTAAGGAGAAACTTGGTAGATGGCCTGATCCAGGCCATTTTGGCATCCGGAATAAATATGTTGGCACGCAGCCACATCGACAAGCGTTTGGTAAGACCTGGCTTTTTGCCGCCTTTTTCTTGCAAAAAACCGGTATGCAGTTGCTTACCTTTATTGCCAGTAAACTTGAGGTAAAGCTGTGTAGGTTCCCAAATTTTAGTCTGGATGACTTGAATATCTTTGGGTACAAAAGCTAACAAACTTTCATCCTGAACAGGTGCTTCAGGATTACTGGGTGTGTAAATAATTGGATCCCAACCAAGCTCATGAAGGTAGCGCGTAAAATGCAACCAACGCTGAACACCTGTACCTCCACTTGGGGGCCAGTAATAGGTCAAGATCAGTACTTTTTTACGCTCAGCCAAGTTTTGATTTTAGGTGTGCGAGTGCCGTTTGAAGCCCTGCAGCGTTTTTACCACCTGCCGTTGCAAAAGCTGCTTGCCCACCGCCTCCGCCTTGAATATGACCAGAGATTTCTTTGATCCATTGGTTGGCTTGCCAGTTGTTTTGGCTAGCTAAGGCTTCATTCAGTATGATGGTAATGCCGCATTTGTCCGCTTCTTTGTGGCCAATGACACCTACAAAAGTGTCGAATTCTTGGCGCAATTGAAATAAGATATCTTTGGCAGTTGCGGCGTCAGTATTGAGTTCTTTGAACAAGACATGCATGCCGTTGTGTGCAGTAACTTCAGCTTTGAGTTCATTTTTGAGCTGTTGGGCTTGCATTTTGGCAAAGCGTTCAAGTTCTTTTTGTAGGCTGATGTTTTTGTGTTGCAATTCTTCAATAGCCTTGACTAAATCTTTAGGTTTTTTGAGCAATGCATCGATTTGTTCGAGTTGCGCAGCTTTTTCTTTAAAGTAAGTCATGGCAGCCGTACCTGTGATCGCTTCAATGCGTCGGATACCCGCAGCTACAGCGCTTTCAGCTGTGATTTTGACAACTCCGATTTGTCCGGTGTTTGGCACATGAATACCTCCACATAATTCAACAGAGGCTCCAAATTCAATGACGCGCACTTTGTCGCCATACTTTTCACCAAAAAGGGCCATGGCACCTTTTGCTTTTGCAGCTTCGATGTCTAGGGCGCGGTTTTCTTCAAGGGCAATGTTGGCTTGAATGGCTGCATTGATCTGTGCTTCAATTTGTGCGAGTTCTTCATCGGTGACTTTTGAAAAGTGCGAGAAGTCAAAGCGTAGGCCTTTTTCCGTGACTAAAGAGCCTTTTTGCTCAACGTGTGTACCGAGGATGCTACGCAAAGCATGGTGCAGTAAGTGCGTTGCACTGTGGTTTTTGGCTGTAGCTGCTTGCTTCGCTGCATCGACTTGTGCGGTGAAAGTGGCGCACAGGTCTTTAGGCAATTCTGAACATAAGTGAACGATGAGGTTGTTCTCTTTTTTGGTATCAAAAATGCGCACTTGCTCATTGCTAGAGCTAAGCGTGCCGCTATCGCCAATTTGGCCGCCTCCTTCTGCGTAGAATGGCGTTTGATCGAGAACTAATTGGTAAAACACTTTGCCTTTTTGGCTCACCTTGCGATGCTTGATGATCTGTACAGGCGCGCTCAGTTGGTCATAGCCAATAAAGGTGGTGTTGCAATCCGGGTGCACTTGCATCCAGTCGTCGGTTTCTAAAGAAGTAGCCGCACGCGACCTTTCTTTTTGGATATCGAGTTCTTGGGCAAAGCCCGCTTCGTCAATAGACAGCTCGTTTTCACGGGCAATTAAAGAAGTGAGGTCCAATGGGAATCCATAGGTGTCGTAAAGTTCAAAAGCTGCTGCGCCAGAAATTTGCTGCTGACCGCTGGCTTTCACTTGTGTAATGAGGTCCTCGATCCGTTTGATGCCGAGCTCAAGTGTCCTGAAGAAACTCAATTCTTCTTCCTTAATGACTTTATAAATCAGTTCTTTTTGCGAAAGTAATTCGGAATAAGGTGCGCCCATTTGAGCACCAAGAACTAAAGATAGTTCGCATAAGAAAGGTTCTTTGAGGCCCAAAGTTTGGTAGCCATAACGAACAGCTCTGCGCAAAATTCTGCGAATGACATAGCCTGCACCGTTGTTGGCCGGAAGTTGACCATCGGCAATTGAAAAAGCAATGGCTCTGATGTGATCCGCGATAACGCGCAAAGCGATATCTGTGGTTTCGTGTTGGCCGTATGAAACACCTGATACTTTAACTACAGACTGAATAAGCGCCTGAAAAAGATCGGTATCGTAGTTACTTTGCTTGCCTTGAAGGGCCATGGCAAGGCGCTCGAGACCCATGCCGGTGTCAACGTGCTTCGCAGGAAGCGGTTCTAAAGAGCCGTCAGCCTTGCGATTGAATTCCATGAATACGTTGTTCCAGATTTCAATGACCTGCGGGTGGTCTTGGTTGACCAGCGTTTTACCAGCAGTTTGCTGACGTTCTGCTTCAGAGCGGAGGTCAACATGAATTTCAGTACACGGACCACAAGGCCCGGTGTCACCCATCTCCCAGAAGTTGTCTTTTTTGGAGGCCATAATGATGCGCTCCTCAGCAATCCATTTTTTCCAGATGTTAATGCTTTCAGTATCTTGCGGAACGCCGTCTTTTTGGTCGCCTTCAAAAACAGTGACATACAGGCGGTCCACCGGAATTTGATACACTTTTGTAAGTAATTCCCAGGCCCAACCAATAGCTTCTTCTTTGAAGTAGTCACCGAAAGACCAGTTACCAAGCATTTCAAACATGGTGTGGTGGTAGGTATCAACGCCTACTTCTTCTAAGTCGTTGTGCTTTCCGGAAACACGCAAGCATTTTTGAGAGTTTGCTACGCGTCTTTGCTGCGGTGTTTGATAGCCCAAAAAGAAATCTTTGAACTGGTTCATACCGGCATTGGTAAACATCAGGGTAGGGTCATTCTTGACCACCATTGGGGCGGATGAAACAATTTGGTGTCCTTTACTTTCGAAAAAGTCGAAAAATTGTTGTCTTATTTCTGAAACGGTCATGTGTTTTTTCTGAAGCCACAAAGTTAGGAATTTGCTGCGAGCTTCTTGTATCTTTGTGCAAATCAGTATCGCTCATGGACTTCATTTCTTCTGAATTACAAAATTATATCGGTAACCACAGTTCTGATACCTCAGCATTGCTTGCAAAAATAGACCGCGAAACACACCTAGAAGTGTTGCAGCCACGTATGCTGAGTGGTCATTTTCAGGGGCGTGTATTAAGTATGCTCAGTCATTTGTTGAAGCCCAATGCCATCTTAGAAATTGGCACCTACACTGGTTATTCAGCGCTCTGTTTGGCTGAAGGATTAGCGCCAAAGGGCAAACTCATTACCATAGATATCAATGAAGAACTTGAAAAAAGAGTTCGCGCTTATTTTAACAGCTCAACTTATGCTGGGCAAATAGACTACCGCATTGGCAACGCCGCTGAACTCATGTTGCAGCTAGACACCACATTTGACCTGATTTTTATAGATGCAGACAAGCAGCAATACCCCACTTATTACGAACAAGCTTTGAAAATC